>Ga0256841_1000062_pt1 | contig 119732 bp, 113 predicted proteins | sample 356308metaG_FD_185971 | JGI IMG/M metagenome (GOLD analysis project Ga0256841, IMG submission 185971) | Hydrothermal vent microbial communities from Mid Atlantic Ridge, Atlantic Ocean - 356-308 | ecosystem: Environmental > Aquatic > Marine > Hydrothermal vents | place: Atlantic Ocean: Mid...
TTCCCTGAAAAACGCCGTGAATACCTCCCTGTAGGCTTGACTGCGGCATCCCTGCCGCAGACATTTTCAGGGAAGGCCACTGGCGCGGTTTTCAATGACTTGAGTGGTTGGATGACGTGGTCCTGATAGGGGTCGCCGCAGGCCTGTACCGGCGGCTATCCTTCCGCCACCATCTCGATGTAACCGCAGGGGCATTCCTCGGCACAGAGCCCGCAACCCTTGCAGTAGTCGTAGTCGAAGACGTAGTGGCTGCCGTCCTGACAGCGCTCCCTGGCCTTGAGCACCGCGGAGTCCGGACACAGGGTCCAGCAGTTGTCGCAGGCCATGCATTCGCCGCAGGAGAAACAGCGTACGCCCTCGGCATGGACCTGGGAACGCGCCAGGACACCCTCCACCTCCTGGAATCCAGTGCGCTCCTCGACAGGCAACAAGGCGGGCTCGGGACGTTGCCCCGGCTCGAAGTAATGCAGGTTGAGGTGCTCGAAGGCGAGGGGTGTGCGTTCCTCGGGGGGCTCCAGAGAACGCCTGGAGAGCAATGCCTGGATGGCCTCGGCGGCAAGGCGGCCATCGCCCACGGCCTCGCTCACCATGCCGTGGTCGCCGCGGGCGTCACCCCCGGTGAACAGGCCCGCCTGGTCGGGGATCGCGCCCCAGCGGTCGCCACCGAGAAAGCCCCAGCGGTTGAGCAGGGGCTCGATGCCCTCCGGATCCATGATCTGGCCGATGGCGGGGATCACCTGCTCCACGTGGAGCAGGGTCTCGGTGCCCTCGAAGGCGATCCGGCGCAGGCGGCCCGAGGGGTCGGGCAGCTTCTTCATATGCACCATCTCCACCCCGATCACCCGCTCGCCCCGCAGCAGCAGGCGTTGCACCCCACGATGCTCGTGGATCCGCACGCCCTCTTCCAGGGCCTGACGGATCTCCCGTTCGATGGCCGGCATCCGGTCCTCCGGGGGCACGTCGGGGGCGGGTATGGCCTTGTGGGAGATCACGTGCACCTCCTCCACCCCGGCGCGCTTGAGCACCCGCGCGAGGTCGATGGCGGTGTTGCCGGCGCCGATCACGGCCACGCTGCGCCATTCCGGTATCCGCCCCATCTCCAGGTATTCCTGGAGCAGGTCGAGGCCCTCGCGAAGGTCGCTCGGAGTCGCCCCGTCGATACTCCAGGGACGGCTGCGCTGGGTGCCCAGGCCGAGGAACAGGGCGGGGTAGTCCTGACGCAGTTCGTCCAGCGAGAGGTCGCGGCCCAGGCGGTGATTGGGACGGAAGCGGATACCGGTGGCCAGCAGGCGTTCGATTTCCCGATCGAGGGTGTCCTTGGGCAGGCGGTATTCGGGAATGGCGGTACGCAGCAGGCCTCCGGCCAGGGGCAGGGCCTCGAACAGATCCACGTTCAGCCCGAGACGGATCAGATGATAGGCGCAGGCGAGGCCTGCCGGCCCGGCGCCCACCACACCGATGCGCGGGGCCTCGGCGGGGGGTGGACTCAGCGGATAGTCCCAGCCTTCGCGCAAGGCCTGATCGCCGAGGAAGCGCTCGACGTGATGGATGGCGATGGGGCTGTCGTAGCGGCCGCGATTGCAGGCCGCCTCACAGGGGTGATGGCAGACCCGGCCGGTCACCGAAGGGATGGGGTTGGCCTGGACGATGGTCTGCCAGGCGGCGTGGAAGTCCTCTTCCTCCACCAGGGCGAGATAGGCCTGGGCGTCTTCGCCGGCGGGACAGGCGCCGTGGCAGGGGGCCGGGCTATGCAGGTGGCGGGGCCGCTGGGTGCGCCAGGTGCCGGTCTTGAAGGCCAGAGCGGTGCCGGGCAGGGCGTAGGCGCCGCGGGTGATTTGGGTGCTCATGATTGCTTCATCCTCCGGTCAGGCCCATCTCATGCCGCCGCGGTGGGCGGTATCCGCCCCCTCGGTATCCAGGGCGTCCGGGCCATGGCCGGTGAGGCCATAGAATTCGATGTTGTGGTCGGCGATGGCCTGGAGGTGCTCCAGTTCCTCGCGGGCCTTGGCGTCGTCTTGGAACAGGTGGCGAAAGCGGGCCTGGCGACGCAGGTATTCGGCCACCGGGCGGGGGTTGCGGATGGGCATCACCCCGGTCACGCCGCCGCGCTCCAATTCGATGAGGGGGAACATGCCGGTCTCCACCGCCAGGCGCGCGATCTCGATACTCAGCGCGCCGTCGTGCCCCCAGCCCAGGGGACAGGGTGAGTGTACGTGCAGGAAGGTGGGTCCTTCGATGGCCAGGGCGCGGCGGACCTTCTTGCGCAGGTCGGGCGGATAGGCCACCGAGGCGGTGGCGGCATAGGGGATGTGATGCGCCGCGACGATGGAGAGGATGTCTTTCTTGAGATGGCGCTTGCCCATGCGCGCCTTGCCCGGTGGCGAGGTGGTGGTGCGCGCGGCATGGGGGGTGGAACTGGAGCGCTGGACCCCGGTGTTCATGTAGGCCTCGTTGTCGTAACAGACATAGAGGACATTGTGATAGCGCTCCAACATCCCGGAGAGGGCGCGGAAGCCGATGTCGAAGGTGCCGCCGTCACCACCGAAGGCGATCACCTTGGTGTCGCGGCCCTGGGCCTTGAGGGCGGCCTCCATACCGGCGGCCACGGAGCCGGCGTTCTCGAACAGGGAGTGGATCCAGGGGACCCGCCAGGCCGATTCCGGCCAGGGGGTGGAGAAGACCTCCAGGCAGCCGGTGGCATTGGCCACCAGGACGTCCGGACCAGTGGCCTCCAGCACCAGACGGGCAGTGATGGCGGCGCCGCAGCCGGCGCAGGCGCGGTGGCCCGAGGTGAGGCCCTGGAAGCGCGGCTGACGTAGGCGCAGGCGGTCCGGGTCGGGGCATTGGTGGTCCATCAGCGGTCCTCCTCGGGCAGCTTTTCGGGTTCCAGGTCAAGGACGGCGAAGTGTCTCGGGTTGTCGGCGGCGCTGGAGGCGAGGGCGCGGCCCAGGGTCTCCAGGGGGACGTCCCGGCCACCCAGGCCCACGGCGAAACCGTAGATCCGGGGGGCGTCGGCACGGTCGGCGAAGAAGGCCCTCAACTCGGTGGTGAGCACCCCTCCCAGGCCGGGGGCGATGGCACGCTCCAGGACGATCAGGCGATCGAGTCCGGCGCAGGCCGCCTCGATGGCGGCCAGGGGCAGGGGGCGGAAGCAGCGCAGCCGGATCAGGCGCACGGGCTCCAGGTCCGGCGCCGCGGCGCGGGCCGCCTCCAGGGTGCCGTGGATGGAGCCCATGCAGAGCACCCCGGTACGTGCCTCCCCGGGCCCGTCCGCCTCCACCAGGGCGCCGGTCTCGCGGCCGACGAGTCCCGCCCAGTCGCGGGCCGCGGCCTCGATCTCGGCCTCGGCGGCCAGCAGGGCCTGGTAGTTGGCGTGCCGCACCTCCGGGAACCATTCGGGGGAGACCAGGGTGCCCTGGCTGATGGGCCGGGCCGGATCCAGGCGGCGCTCGAATTCGAACGGCGGCAGGAAGGCGTCCACATCCTCCTGGCTGGGCAGGTCGATGGGTTCCAGGGTGTGGGTGAGGGTGAAGCCGTCCACGCACACCATCACCGGCAGCTCGGTACGCTCGGCGATGCGGAAGGCCTGTACGGTGGTGTCCACCGCCTCCTGGTTGTCGGCGCAGAACAGCATGATCCAGCCCGAGTCGCGTACCGCCATGGCGTCCTGCTGATCGTTCCAGATGTTGAGGGGGGCGGACACGGCGCGGTTGGCGCAGGTGAGCACCAGGGGGATGCGCATGCCCGAGATGTCGTACAGCACCTCGGTCATGAGCAGGATCCCCTGGGAGGAACTGGCGGTGTAGGCCCGCGCCCCGGCCGCGGCCGCGCCCAGGACCACGGAGGCGGCGGAGAACTCGCTCTCCACGCTCACCAGTTCGCAATCGAAGCGGCCGTCGGCCACCAGTTTGGAGATGTTCTCCACGATGTGGGTCTGGGGGGTGATGGGATAGGCGGCGACCACCTGAGGGCGGCACAGGGCCACCGCCCGGGCGATGGCCTGGGAACCTTCAAGCGCTGCGGGCATCTTCGTCCTCCTTCCAGGCGCCGGCCGGGACCTCATGGGCTGCGGCCTCCACCAGCTTGCGGTTGCGTTCCAGGATGTCGCCCTTGAAGCGTTGTGCCAGGGCCTCGATCAAGGCCTCCAGGGGCAGCGCCCCGGTGAGGGAGAGGAAGGCCGCCAGCAGCGCGGTATTGGGTACGGGGCGGCCGAGGTATTCCTGGGCCAGGCGGGTGGCCGGCAGGGTCAGGGTGACGAATCCCGGGTCGAGACCGAGTTCCGCCGCCGGGCGCTCGCTGTTGACCAGGATGCCACCCCCCGGTTTCAGGCCGGTGGTGACGCCCGGGACATGGACCAGGGTCTGGTCCTGGATGATGAGGAAATCGGGGCTGCGGACCTGGTCGCGGCGGTGGATGGGGTGTGCGGCGATACGCACGAAGGCGGCCACGGGGGCGCCGCGTCGTTCCGCGCCGAAGGCGGGGAAGGCCTGGGCATGGCGGCCCTCGCCGATGGCGGCGGTGGCGAGCAGATAGGCCGCCACCACATTGCCCTGGCCGCCGCGGCCATGGATTCGGATCTCGAGCATGGGGACTCCTGCGTAGGTGTCGGTTCAGGTGAGCTTGAGGATGACCAGCATGAGACCGGCGAGGGCGACCATGGACGCCAGGTTCCATTTGATGATATCCACCTTCATTTCGGCCATTTCCTTGCGCAGCTCGTTCGCGCAACGGGCGATGTCCGCCTCGGTCTTTTCCCCCAATTGGTCGATCTTGGTGTCGAGGCGCTGGAACTCCTGTTGGGTGGATTCGGTCAGGGCCTCGGAATCTCGTTTACTGGCAGCGGCCGTCTGATCGATCTTGGCTTCGAGGCGCTGGCCGTCCTGTTGGGTGGAGTCGGCCAGCCGTTCGAAATCCTGGTGCAGCATGAACACGGCCTGGTCCAGGTCTTGTTTGGTGGCGAGGGTCACCGCCTGACCTTCGATCACGTCCTTGAGGGCCTCGGCCTGCACCTCCGCCTGCTCCGGAGTGACTCCGGCCTGTTGCAGTTTTTTCGCGTAGGCGAGGGTATCGAAGAACGACATTCGATTCGGTTCCGACATGAATCCTGCCCGGAGTATAGCCCTTCGCCTCAGGCCATGCCCAGGATGTGATAGCCGGAATCCACGTAGAGCACGTCGCCGGTGATGCCGGCGGCCAGATCGGAACAGAGGAAGGCGGCGGCATTGCCCACCTCTTCGATACCCACGTTGCGGCGCAGAGGGGCCCGTTCCTCCACGTATTTGAGCATGTTGCGGAAATCGCCGATCCCGGCCGCCGCCAGGGTGCGGATGGGACCCGCGGAGACCGCATTCACGCGAATCCCTTCGGGGCCGAGGGCGGCGGCCAGATAACGCATATTGGCCTCCAGGCTGGCCTTGGCCACCCCCATGACGTTGTAGTTGGGTACCACCCGCACGGCGCCCAGATAGGTCATGGTCACCAGGGCGGCGTTGCGTCCCTGCATCAGGCGGCGTCCCGCCTTGGCCAGGGCGGCGAAGCTGTAGGCGCTGATCTCGTGGGCCTGGAGGAAGCCCTCGCGGGTGACCGCATCCACATAACCGCCTTCGAGTTGTTCCCGCCCGGCGAAGGCGATGGAGTGGACGATGCCGTCGAGGCCGTCCCAGCGTTCCCCGAGGGCGCTGAACACCGCCTCGATCTGTGCGTCGTCGCCCACGTCGCAGGGCAGGATCAGCTCCGAGTCGAGCCTGGCCGCCAGGTCACGTACCCGTTTCTCCAATTTGTCGCCCTGATAGGTGAAGGCCAGGCGGGCCCCTTCGCGATGCATCGCCTGGGCCACACCCCAGGCGATGGACCTGTTGCTGGCAACGCCGGTGACGAGGATCTGTTTGTCCTGGAGAAAGCCCATGGTGCCTCCGAGATGCTGTGGCTGCGAGGATGGGCGGAAACTACCGGAATTCGGGGGCGAGGGGAAGTGGAGGACAGGGGGCAGGTGAAGAGAAGACAGATGGGTCTCTGTGCTCTGGAAAACAATTCAAAACTTATGGTTATATGTGTCTTCCTGTCGAAGAACGTCGCGTAGGAGCGATTCCAGCCGCGACGACTCCTGTATGGGGTGGCCACGTTGGATCGGGCGGCTGAAACCGTTGCGGTCCCTGTTCAGGACCTCATGGCTATCCCGGCTTGTCTCAGATAGGGCTCGTGTTCGCCCAGGAGTTCGTGCAGTCCGTCGAGATCGCGTAGTTGGACGTGCTTGCGCGATACCTCCAACAGGCCTTCTTCCTGGAAACGGGTGAACAGCCGGCTCACGGTTTCCACCGCCAGGCCGAGATAATTGCCGATCTCGTGGCGGGACATGCTGAGGAAGAAGTCCGTCGGGGAGAGGCCGCGTTGACGGTAGCGGGTCGAGAGGCTGAGCAGGAAGGCCGCGAGCCGCTCTTCCGCGCTCTTCTTGCCGAGCAACAGGAGCATCCCGGAGTCGTGGCCGATCTCCTTGCTCAACAGCCGCAGCAGCTGATGCTGGAGGGACGGGATCCGCGTACCGAGTTCCTCCAGCCGGTCGAAGGGGATCTCGCAAATGGCCGATGTCTCCAGGACCTTGGCGGCACAATGGTGGAAGCCGTCCTGGATGGCCTCCAGGCCGATGAGTTCCCCAGGGAGATGGAAGCCCAGTACCTGTTCACCGCCATCCGTACTCGGACAATAGGTCTTGACGGAGCCGGTCTTGACCACGAAGAGATTGTGCAGGGGGTCTCCCGTCGCGAAAAGCTGGTCGCCCCGATGCATGGGCCGACCCCGTTTCACGATCTGGTCGAGTCGATCCACGTCCTCGGGGGTGAGCCCGATGGGCAGGCACAGCGTGGCCAGACTGCAGTTCTTGCAGGCCACCTTGATCTGGTCGAGGGGAATGACTTTTCTCTCGGGCACTGTAGTAGGCCTCCCGTGACGAATTTCGCATTCTGCCGGGTTGATTGATATGGATCAACCATGGGCTCGGTGGCGGCGTGGGAAGTCCTGGAGAAGCAACCCTGTGACGAGAGAAAGCCGGGCAAAAAAAACCGTGGCCCCGCGAGGGGCCACGGTCTTCTTCCGGGGCCCCCGTGAAGGTGGGCGCCCGTCTCGTCTGACGATGCCGTCTTATTTCTTGGCGGGAGCTGCCGGGGCGGCCGGGGCGGCGGGGACACCATAGCCGTAGGGGGCTCCCCAGCCACGGTAGCCGTAGGGGCCACCCCAACCGTAGGGGCCACCCCAATAGGGGCCGTAGCCATAGTAGCCGCGGTCCCAACCACGGCCCCAACCGTGGCCGCTGCCGCTCATGGACATGTTGAAGTCACCCCAGCCGTCACCCAGCCAGTCGTCACCCCAGCCGCGATCACCCCAGGGGCCGCCCCAGGGACCGCCCCACCAGGCCTGGGCAGCGGTGAAGCTGAGAGCGGAACCGAGAATGGCGGCGGCGCCAGCGGCCTTCAAAAACTTGTGCATAGTGTTCACTCCTGAAAAGCGAGCTTGGAAAGCGGCACCCGGCCCTGTACGAGCGGCCTGGCGTGTGCATCGGTACATCGAATCGATGGGGCTGGAGTGTCCGGGTGTCCCGACACGCCGCATGCTTCGATCAACTCGATGCCTGCGACATTATGGCAGAAAGGGGTGGACATAACCAGGGCTCGCGAGGCCTCCCGGACTGTCCGTCCTTCGCGTTGAGGGGCTGGGGCCTTTCTGCTACTTTAGCCGGGTCTTCCGTCCCCGGCCCGGCAGTCCAGATCCCATGACCAAATTCATCTTCATCACCGGCGGCGTGGTATCGTCGTTGGGCAAGGGTATCGCCTCGGCGTCGCTGGGGGCCTTGTTGGAGGCGCGTGGCCTCGAGGTCACCATGATCAAGCTGGATCCCTACATCAACGTGGATCCGGGGACCATGAGCCCGTTTCAGCACGGTGAGGTCTTCGTCACCGACGACGGCGCCGAGACCGACCTGGATCTGGGCCACTATGAGCGCTTCCTGCACACCACCATGGGGCGCAACAACAACTTCACCACCGGCCAGATCTACGAGAGCGTGATCCGCAAGGAGCGGCGCGGCGATTATCTCGGGCGGACGGTGCAGGTGATCCCCCACATCACCGACGAGATCAAGGACAGCATCCGCCTGGGGGCCGATCACGCCGACATCGCCATGGTGGAGATCGGCGGCACCGTGGGTGATATCGAATCCCTGCCCTTCATGGAGGCCATCCGCCAGATGGGGGTGGAACTGGGTCGCCAGAACGCCCTGTTCATGCACCTGACCCTGGTGCCCTACATCCGCGTCTCGGGGGAGATCAAGACCAAACCCACCCAGCATTCGGTCAAGGAACTGCGTTCCATCGGCATCCAGCCCGACGTGCTCCTGTGCCGCGCCGAGCAGGAGATCCCCCTGGCCGAGCGGCGCAAGATCGCCCTGTTCACCAATGTCCCGGAACAGGCCGTGATCTCGGCGGTGGACGCCGATTCGATCTATCGCATCCCCTTGATGCTGCACGAGCAGGGCCTGGACGAGATCGTGGTGCGCCAACTGGGTCTGGAGGTCCCGCCGGCGGATCTGGGCGAATGGCGACAGGTGACGGAAGGGCTGGATCACCCCGATGGTGAGGTGACCGTGGCCATGGTGGGCAAGTACATGGACCTCACCGAGGCCTACAAGTCCCTGTCCGAGGCCCTGGTGCACGCCGGGATCCACACCCACATGCGGGTGCGGGTGGACTATCTGGATTCGGAACGCATCGAGGAGGAGGGCACGGGCTGCCTGGAGGGGGCGGATGCCATCCTGGTGCCGGGGGGCTTCGGCGAGCGCGGGGTGGAGGGGATGATCGAGGCGGCCCGCTTCGCCCGCGAGCGCGGGGTGCCCTATCTGGGCATCTGCCTGGGGATGCAGGTGGCGGTGATCGAATATGCCCGCCACGTGGCCGGCCTCAAGGGTGCCCACAGCAGCGAGTTCGATCCGGACACGGAGCATCCGGTGATCGCCCTCATCACCGAATGGGTCACCGACACCGGCAAACGGGAGGTGCGCAGCGAGGACACCGACCTGGGCGGCAGCATGCGTCTCGGTGCCCAGGAGTGCCTGCTGGAGCCGGGCAGCCTGGCGCGGCGCCTGTATGGCCGGGCCACCATCCGCGAGCGCCATCGCCACCGTTACGAATTCAACAACGGCTATCTGGACGACCTGCGCCGGGCCGGCCTGAGCCTCACCGGCTGGTCCCCCGGCAACCGTCTGGTGGAGATCGTGGAGATCCCGGAACACCCTTGGTTTCTGGCCTGTCAGTTCCATCCGGAGTTCACCTCCAAGCCGCGCGAGGGTCATCCCTTGTTCAACGGCTTCGTGGAGGCGGCCCGCCGCCATCGCGAGGCGCGCCGCCGGACCCTGGGAGAGGCCGGCGAATGAGGCTGTGCGGTTTCGAGGTCGGGCTCGACCGGCCCCTGTTCCTGATCGCCGGTCCCTGCGTGATCGAGAGTCGCGGCCTGGTGGTCGAGACCGCCGCCGCCCTCGCCGAGGTCACCACCGGACTCGGCATGCCCTTCGTCTTCAAGGCCTCCTTCGACAAGGCCAACCGCTCCTCCCACCGGAGTTTCCGCGGCCCCGGGCTGGAGGCCGGCCTGCGTATCCTCGAGGCGGTGCGCGCCCAGGTGGGCGTGCCGGTACTCACCGATGTGCACGAAGACACCCCCCTGGACGAGGTGGCGGCGGTGGTGGACGTGTTCCAGACCCCCGCCTTCCTCTGTCGCCAGACCGACTTCATCCAGCGGGTGGCGGCCCAGGGCCGGCCGGTCAATCTCAAGAAGGGCCAGTTCCTGGCCCCGTGGGACATGGCCCAGGTGGTGGCCAAGGCCCGTGCCGCCGGCAACGAGGCCCTGATGGTGTGTGAGCGGGGGGTGAGCTTCGGCTACAACAACCTGGTGGCCGACATGCGCGCCCTCGCGGTCATGCGCGACAGCGGTTGTCCGGTGGTGTTCGACGCCACCCACAGCGTGCAGTTGCCGGGTGGCCGGGGCGACCGTTCCGGCGGCCAGCGCGAGCACGTGCCGGTGCTGGCGCGGGCGGCGGTGGCGGCCGGAATCTCGGGCCTGTTCATGGAGACCCACCCCGATCCCGGGCGGGCCCTGAGCGATGGCCCCAATTCCTGGCCCCTGGACCTCATGAGGCCCCTGTTGGAGACCCTGACCGCCATCGACCGGGAGGTCAAGCGGTCGGAACTCCTGGAGCAGACTGTAGCCGGGCAGGCATAGGCTTTCCGTTCACCGGTTTGCCTTCGCCCGGGCCCGCTTCCCGTGCGAGGGGATGGGTCGCCGGGGTTCGACGGCGACGAACGGGCCGGGCCTGTCACCCCATCACCCCGTCTTTGTTGGAGACTCCAATGTCTGAGATCGTCGATATTCGTGCCCGGGAGATCCTGGACTCCCGTGGCAATCCCACCGTCGAGGCCGATGTCATCACCGCCGACGGCGCCCTGGGCCGGGCCGCGGTCCCGTCGGGGGCCTCCACCGGCAGCCGCGAGGCCTTGGAACTGCGTGACGGCGATCCGGCCCGCTATGGCGGCAAGGGCGTGCTCAAGGCCGTCTCCCATGTCGAGGGCGAGATCCGGGAGGCCCTGCGCGGCATGGAGGTCGGCGGGCAGGAGGCCCTCGATCGGCGCATGATCGAACTGGACGGCACCGACAACAAGGCCCGCCTCGGCGCCAACGCCCTCCTCGCCGTCTCCCTCGCCGCCGCCCACGCCGCCGCCCAGGAGCGGGGGGTGGCCCTGTACCAGTCCCTGGGCGATGCCCCCCGCCGCCTGCCCGTGCCGCAGATGAATATCCTCAACGGCGGCGCCCACGCCTCCAACAGCGTGGACGTGCAGGAATTCATGGTGCTCCCGGTGGGTGCCCCCAGCCTGCGTGAGGCGGTGCGTTATGGGGCCGAGGTCTTCCACGCCCTGAAATCGGTCCTCGCCGGCAAGGGCCTGGCCACCACCGTGGGCGACGAGGGCGGCTTCGCCCCCGATCTGCCCTCCAATCAGGCCGCCATCGACGCCATCCTGGAGGCCATCGCCCAGGCCGGCTTCAAGGCCGGCGAGGACATCTGGCTGGGGCTGGATCTGGCCAGCTCGGAGTTCTACCGCGAGGGCAGATATCACCTGCAGGCGGAAGGCCGCAGCCTGGATTCGGCCGCCCTGGTGGACTTCATCGCCGCCTGGGTGGACCAGTATCCCATCCTCAGCGTGGAGGACGGCATGGCCGAGGACGACTGGGCCGGCTGGCGGCTCCTCAGCGAGCGCCTGGGTGACCGGGTGCAGTTGGTGGGCGACGACATCTTCGTCACCAACACCCGCATCCTGGAGCGGGGTATCCGCGAAGGGGCGGGCAACGCCATCCTCATCAAGGTCAACCAGATCGGTACCCTCACCGAGACCCTGGAGGCCATCGCCATGGCCCGCGACGCGGGCTGGACCGCGGTGGTCTCCCACCGTTCCGGAGAGACCGAGGACACCACCATCGCCGACCTGGCGGTGGCCACCGGCTGCGGTCAGATCAAGACCGGTTCCCTGTCCCGCTCCGACCGGGTGGCCAAGTACAACCAGCTCATGCGCATCGAGGACCAGTTGGGCGGCGACGCCGTCTATGCCGGCCGCGGCGCCTTCGCCCATCTCTGAGGGCGTGTCCCAGGCCCTCTCATGCGTTGGCTCCTGGTGGTGTTGCTGGTGCTCCTGATCTGGCTCCAATACCGCCTGTGGGTGGGCCCGGGGAGCCTCGCCGAGTGGCATCGCCTGCGCACCCAGATCGCCAGCCGCGAGGTGGAACTCACGCGTCTGCGTGAGCGCAACCGGCGTTTGCGGGCCGAGGTCCGGGAACTGCGGGGAGAGGGCCAGGCGCTCGAAGAACGGGCGCGCCGCGACCTCGGCCTGATCCGCGAGGGCGAGGTCTATTTCCAGGTGGTGCCCGCCGCCCGGGGGGATCGGCCTTGAATGCCCGGGTCTGGGCCATCGTGCCCGCCGCGGGTGTCGGTCGGCGCATGGGCGGGGAGATCCCCAAGCAATATCTCGAACTGGCCGGGGCGCGGGTGATCGACCATGCCCTGGGCGCCCTCCTGGACCATCCACGGATCGCGCGCCTGGTGGTGACGCTGGCCGCCGGCGATCCGTGGTGGCCGCGTACCCGCCATGCCGGGGATCCCCGGGTGGAGGTGGTGCCCGGGGGCGCCGAACGTGCCCACTCGGTGGCCAACGCCCTGGAGGCCCTGGCGGTGCGGGCCGCCCCCGACGACTGGGTGCTGGTGCATGATGCCGCCCGGCCCTGTCTGTGCGTGGGCGACATCGATCGGTTGCTGGCGGAGGTGGCGGAACACCCGGCCGGCGGCCTGCTGGCGGTCCCCGTGGCCGACACCCTCAAACGCGCCGACGCCGGTGGGGACGTGGCCGCGACGGTGGACCGTTCCGCCCTGTGGCGCGCCTTCACCCCCCAGGCCTTCCGGTTCGCGCCCCTGCAACGCGCCTTGGACGAGGCCATCGCCGAGGGCGTCCCGCCCACCGACGAGGCCGCCGCCATGGAGCGGGCCGGCTGGCGCCCGCGCCTGGTCCAGGGGCGTCCCGACAACATCAAACTCACCCATCCCGGCGATCTCGCCTTGGCGGAGTTCTTTCTGACGCGGCGGGGGAGGCGGCCATGCTGATCGGTCAGGGGTTCGACGTCCACGCCTTCGGTCCGGGGGATCACGTCGTCCTGGCGGGGGTGCGGATCCCCCACGAGCAGGGCCTCGAGGCCCATTCCGACGGCGACGTGGCCATCCACGCCCTGGTGGACGCCCTCCTCGGCGCGGCGGGGATGGGCGACATCGGCGGCCTCTTCCCCGACGACGATCCCGTCTATGCCGGCATCGACAGCCGGGTGTTGTTGCGGGAGGTGATGGCGCGTCTGCAAGGGCGGGGGCTGCGGGCGCACAATGCCGACCTCACCCTGGTGGCCCAGCGGCCGCGCATGGCGCCCTACATCGGTGCGATGCGCGCCATCCTGGCCGGGGACCTGGGTCTGGCCCCGCAGCGGGTCAACGTCAAGGCCACCACCAGCGAAGGCCTGGGATTCACCGGCCGCGGCGAAGGGATAGCCGCCCTGGCCGTGGTGCTCCTGGAAGAAGATCCCGGGCGCCCGCCCCGGCCCGGAGGATGAAGGGCGCGGGCGCCGTGAGGGCTACTTGATCTTGGCCTCCTTGTACAGCACGTGCTTGCGCGCCACGGGGTCGTATTTCTTGAACTCCAGCTTGGCCGGATTGTTCTTCTTGTTCTTGGTGGTGGTGTAGAAATGCCCGGTGCCCGCGCTGGACACCAGTTTGATCTTGTCTCTTGCCGCCTTAGCCATGTTCCGTTCTCCTCGCTCAGACCTTTTCGCCGCGTTCGCGTAGTTCCGCGAGCACCGTGTCGATGCCCTTCTTGTCGATGATGCGCATTCCCTTGGTGGAGACCCGCAGGCGCACCCAACGGTTCTCGCTCTCCACCCAGAAACGATGGTAGTGCAGATTGGGCAGGAACCTGCGCCGGGTCTTGTTGTGGGCGTGAGACACGTTGTTTCCGGCCATCGGCCGCTTCCCGGTCACTTGACATACCTTGGACATGATTCGAGACCTCTGCTGGGATTTCCCGGGTTCCCTCCCAGGGCCGGGACGGAACGAAGCAGCGCTTTATAGCAAAAACGGTATTGCTTCTCAAGGCGGGGTTTGGTCGCCATCGCTCAATGCCTCGGCCACGGCGGCATGGGCGGCGGTGGAGAGCGCCCGGGCATCCCCTCCACGAATGGGCGCAAGGAAGCGTACCCTGGCCTCGATCCCCGGCCGGGCGAGAATCGCCAGGGCGTGGGGAAGGAGGTTCGCGTCGCCCACGAAGGGGGCATGGGGGCTGATGCGACCGTCTTCCAGATAGCGCAGGGCCACCGGCTGGACCGGTGTCCCGGCGTCCACGGCGGCCCGGAACAGGGGCCAGAGAAAGCGGCGTATCCCGGGGCCACGGGTGGTGGTCCCCTCGGGAAAGAACAGGATCCCCCGACCTTCGCCGAGACGCGCCGCCATGGCCGCGGCCACCGCGGAGGCATGGTGGCGTCCGCGTTCGATGTAGAGGGTGCCGGCAGCGCTGGCGAGCCGGCCCACCAGGGGCCAACGGCGGATCTCGGCCTTGGCCAGGAAGGCCACCGGGGCGAGTCCGCCGAGCACCGGGATGTCGAGCCAGGAGACATGGTTGGCGGCCATGAGCACGGGCATCGGCGCGGGCCGCCCCTCCACCCGCACCCGCACCCCGAGGATGCGGCAGGCCCAGCGGTGCCAACAGCTCACCAGGGCCGGCGGCGGGCGCCGCCCGGCGAGTGCGCACAGGACGACGAAGGCGAGCGCCCAGGCGATGTGCAGGCCCAGCAGGGCGAGGCGGTAGAGGACGCGCAGGGGGGCCATTCAGGGCTCCCGGTGGGCGTAGGGCGGGAGGGTCTCGAGGCGGGTGTCGTTGAGCGGCCGCCCGAGGGTGAAGTGATAGAGGTCCTGCCAGGGGCCCTCGGGGTCCAGGCCCACCAGACGATGGAGGAGGTCGTCGAAGAAACAACCGATGCCGGTGCCGCGGTAACCGGCCGCCTCCGCCTCCAGGTACAGCACCTGGCCGATCATCCCCGCCTCCCAGAAGGCGTGGCGATAGAGCCAGGGACCCTCGTCCAGTTCCTCCAGGTCGGCGGGCAGGGCGAAGGCCACGCAGCCGTCGGCGGCGATGGCCTGATGACAGGCGATGAAGCCACTGGCCTGGCGGGTGTCGCCCGGCCGTAGGAGGTATAGGGGCAGGTGCCGCGGCGCGGTGCCGACCCGCTGCCAGAGGAGGCCGGGGTCCAGGCGCCGGCGCAGGGCCTGTTCGCCGGCAGTGGAGCGGGGCAGGGCATAGAGTCCGGCGGCCAACCCCTCGACCCGGTGAACGAATACCAGGGGATGGACCCGTGGCGGCCAGGGCAGGGCGTTCCAGGGAGGTGCCTGGCGCCGGGGCAGGAGGGCGTCGAGAAGGCGGAACAGGGCCGCGGCGGGCAGGCGCCCTTCGGGATCGTAGGCCTGGGCGCTGCGCCTCTGGCGGATCAGATCGGCGGCGTGGGGGGCGTCGGGGAGCGGGCTCAGGGCGGGCCAGGGGCGGACGTCGGGATCGGCCAGCGGCACGGTCGGTGGTTTGCGGCTGCCGCTCAGGGCCTGCTCGATGGCCGGCCAGGGGCGGGTCTCCGGGCTCAGGCGGCTGGCCTGGCCGGACCAGGCGGTGGCAGCCCCGGGGGTCAGCAGGGGCGACGGATCCAGGTGTTCCGGATCGGGCCCCAGGGCGAGGGCGAATTCGGGGAACTCGGGTTCCGCGTCCCGGTAGTCGTCGTTGCGGTTCAGGCCCAACCAGCGCGCCAGTTCGCCGTCGCCCGGACAGGTGAGGAGGCGGGCCTCCCAGCCCAAGGCCCTGGCCGCATAGCTCAGCGCGGCGAGGGCGTGGCCGGCGTCCAACTGGCAGTAACGGAAGGCGCGGGCGCCGTATTTCCAGGCCTCCCGCCAGGGGATGCTGGAGAGGCCGAAGAGGAGGTTGCCGGCGAAGGCCACGGGTGGATCGCGGCGCCGGGCGCGTCGTTCCAGGAGGTGTTCGCGGGGGGCGTAGTGATACAGCCCGGGGTCCAGGTCCGGCAGTGCGGGGCAGGCGATCCAGCCCTCGCTGGGATGGAGGTTGCCGCTGGAGGGGTTGCAGCGCAGGGCCCAGCGTTGGCTGCCGAGGCGCTTCCAGGCCGAGAGCCCGAGGCTGATCTCCAGGAGCGTGCCGATGTGGGCGCGATCCATGGGGGCCGCGGCTGTCTCTCCGGGTCGGAAGAGGGCGTTCCACGGGGTCTCCAGGTGGTCCCCGGCCAGTGGCAGGGGGATCTCGGGCGCGCCCGGATAACGCCGGAAGGGATCCGGCTGGGTGGCCCAGTCCAGGCGTCCGGGGCCCGGGGCGTAGGCCTCGGGGCGGTGCTTACTGAGGGCATGATAGTGGCGCAGCTCACGCGCCTGGGCGGGGAAGTCGAAGAATGCCATGGGGACCTCAGGGCGCCGGGGCGGCCTTCCGGCGTGCCGCCTCGATGCGCTCAATGTGTTGGATGGGGGTGTAGCTGTGGGTGTCCGGCTTGGGGCCGGGCTGGCGCGAGAGCCACCACAGGGCCCCCACCAGGACCGCCAGGAAGATGAAGAATAGCTGTCGTTTCAAGGGCATGGTCCGTCCTCCGGGATGAGCAGGGGGGGCGGCCCTCCCCCGACAGGGTGCAGTTTCAAGGCATAGAGTTCCGAGAGATGGGCGGCGCTCCCGAGATCCCCTACCGCTCCGGCCCGGGTGCGTCCTCCATCCAACAATAGCAGGTGGGTACAGCAGCGCAGGGCCTGGTTGGGGTCGTGCAGACTCATGAGCGCCCCCCGTCCGCGCCGGGTCAGGCCCCGGATCAGGCCCAGCACCCGTTCCTGTTCGCGCGGATCCTGATGGCTGGTGGGCTCGTCCAAGAGCAGCAGGGGCGGGTCCTGGACAAGGAGGGTGGCGAGGGCCGCCCGCTGGCGTTCCCCGGACGACAGGGTCTGAACGTTGTGGCCCTCCCGGCCGCCGAGGGCCACCCGTTCGATGGCCGCGAGGGCGCGTCGGCGGTCGTCGGGGCCCGGCGCCCGCCAGGGCGGCAGGTGGGGATGGCGGCCGGCGATCACCGCCTCCCGCAGCGGCAGGGGGAACTCGGCTGGCTGTTCGGCCAGGAGCATCCCCAGCCGGCGCGCGCGGGCGCGGGCGTCCATCGTCGCCAGGGGGCGCCCGGCGAGGCGGATCTCACCGGCGCCGGCCGGGAGCAGGCCGCTCAGGGTGAGCAGCAGACTGGTCTTGCCCGCGCCGTTGCGACCCAGAAGGCCCCAGCACTGGCCCGCCTCGATGCGCAGATCCAGGGCCTGGAACAGGACCCTGCCGCCCCGTTCCAGGGTCAGTCCATGGGTGCTCAACAGGGGGCTCATGGGCGCGGCCGACGGTTCAGCAACCACAGGAACAGGGGCACGCCGAGCCCGGCGGTGATCACCCCCACCGGCAGTTGGCGGGGGGCGAGGAGGGTGCGCGCCAGGGTGTCGGCCAGCACCAGCAGGCCGCCGCCGAGGAGGACCGCGGCCGGGATCAGCAGGCGGTGGGCGGTGGCCCCGGCCAGGCGTGCCAGATGGGGCACCACCAGGCCCACGAAACCGATCCCCCCGGCCTGGGTCACGGCGGCGGCGGTGAGCAGGGAGCCGAGCAGGAACAGGCCGCGGTGCAGGCGGCTCACGTCCACCCCCAGGACGGCGGCCTGGGCCTCGCCGCGCAGCAGCAGGTCGAGGGGCCGCGCCAGGGCCAGGGCCAGGGCGAGGCCGCCTAGGAGGACTCCCCAGGCCGGCCCCGTATCGCCGGGGTCGGAGAGGTCGCCCATGAGCCAGAACAGCATCCCCGGGAGGCGCGCGGCCGGGGCCAGGGCCAGGACCAGGGTCAGCAGCGCGGTCCAGCCCGAGGCCAGGATCACCCCGGTGAGCAGCAGCCGCGTCGCCCCCCAGCCACCGCGTGCCGCGAGGGCGAACACCAGGAGCATGGAGACGAGGGCGCCGGCGCAGGCCGCCGCCGCGGTCCAGGCCGCCGGCAGGGCCCACCACAGGGCCAGCAGGGCGCCCAGCCCGGCACCACCCGAGACCCCCAGGACATAGGGGTCACCCAGGGGATTGCGCAACAGCACCTGCATGACCACCCCGGCCAGGGCCAGGAGACCGCCCACGGCGAAGGCGCCGAGGGCGCGCGGCAGACGCAGCTCCAGGACCAGGGTGTGGGCCAGGGGATCGCCGTCGAGCCATTGGCGCAGCCCGTCCGGATGGCTGCCCCAGTCCAGGGCCAGGAGCAGGGCGGCCAGGGCGAACAGGGCGAGCAGGCCGAGCAGCCTCGCGGGAGACATCTCAAGTGCGCAGGGAAAGCACCGGCCAGCCACGCCGCCGGGCCTCGGCCGCGAGGGTGTCGTCCGGGTCCACCGCCACGGGGTGGGTGACCCGTTCGAGCAGCGGCAGGTCGTTGTGGGAATCGCTGTAGAACCAGCTCGCCTCGAGATCCAGGCCGCGTTCGTCCAGCCATTGTCGCAGGCGCTGGACCTTGCCTTCCTGGAAACAGGGGATGCCCGCCACCGCCCCGGTGTAGCGGCCGTCCCGGAACTCGGGCTCGGTGGCGATGAGTTCCCGCACCCCCAGGCGATCGGCGATGGGGCGGGTGACGAAGGCGTTGGTGGCGGTGATGATGACCGGAATGTCGCCCCGGCGGCGATGTCGCTCGATCAGGCGGCGGCCCGCGGGCAGGAGGATGGGCTCGATCTTCTCCGCCACGAAGGCCTCGCGCCAGGCCCGCAGGCGCGCCGGCGGGTGGCCGGCCAGGGGCGCGAGGGAGAAGCGCAGGAACTCGTGGATGTCCAGGCGGCCCTCGCGGTACTCCCGGTAGAAGCGCTCGTTCTCGCGCACGTAGGTCTCGGTATCGACGATCCCGCGCTCCCCCAGGAACAGGCCCCAGAGGTAGTCGGAGTCACCCGCCAGCAGAGTGTTGTCGAGGTCGAAGAGGGCGAGCGGCATGGTGGGCAGGGCTGGACGAGGGACGACGGCAAGCTTAGCAGAAAAACGGCCGATCAGGCCCCTTGCCGCTGGCATCCAGGGTATGGAAGAATCCAAAGGTCGGGCGGAAGGGGGGCGGCCGGCGGTCACTGCCCCTGACAGGATGTTGAAGACCCCGTTTTCGACGCCCTGCCGATTATTATAAAGAGCGTAAGAGGACTTCCACCTTGATCGACAGAGACGGCTTCCGGGCCAACGTCGGGATCATTATCTGTAACCCCGAGCGCAAGCTCTTCTGGGGGCGGCGTATTGGTCAGGATGCCTGGCAGTTCCCCCAGGGCGGCATCAAGCGCCGCGAGACCTCGCAAGAGGCCATGTACCGGGAATTGCGGGAGGAGGTGGGCCTGCTTCCGGGGCAGGTGGAGATCCTGGGCAGTACCCGGGGCTGGTTGCGTTACCGCCTCCCCAAGCGCTACATCCGCCGCCGCAGCCACCCCCTGTGCATCGGCCAGAAACAGGTCTGGTTCCTGTTGCGGGCGCGTTGCGAGGCCTCCGACATCTGTCTCGACGAGTCGCCCAAGCCCGAGTTCGACGACTGGCGTTGGGTGGACTACTGGCAACCGTTGGAAGAGGTGGTCTACTTCAAGCGCGAGGTCTACAACCGCGCCCTGCATGAACTCGCGCCCCTGCTGTTCCCGGAGGGGCCGCCTCCCGTCCCGTCCCTGGCGACGCCCCCGCCATCCTGACACGGGGTGTAACCGCAGGCGTTCCTGTGGCACCTGCACCTGCTCTCGTCGGGTTGGGCTGCGCCGGCCCGGCCCCATTGCAGTGGTGACGGGACGCCGGATAGCTGTGATCCGATCATGCCGGTAGAAAGAAGGCCAGAAGGTGGGACGGGCAAAGCGCAGCGTGCCCATCGACGACCCTCGCTAGCAACGCCAAATGGGCGAAATCGAAAGGCACGCCGTTCTCTTCATTCCCACCCTGCAATCCGGAGAACCGATGGGGACGCTGTGCTCTGCCCACCCCACCGGCCGTGCGTTCGAGCGGCGTACCGTGGAAGGGCGTTGCCTGGGAGCGGGTCCGGCCACGGTGACTCCTGTCCGGAGTGGCCACGTTGTATCGCACCTCAAGCCGACGGCTGATCCCGAATACGGTGTTTCATCGCAGCAGGATCTACGCTCTGCTCCGTCACCTTGTGATGCGGATATCGGGCCCCTGGGTGCGTCGCTCGCCCTGGACGCGGATGCGATGGCTCCCCCCCGTGGTACCGGGCCCGGACCAGCTCGCCGTGCTGGCCGCGTCACCCTGGCCGGAGTTCCAGCGTTGGCTGTCCGTCAGCGCTCTGACCTCGACGAAGACCTGGTGGGCCATGCGCCGGTCCGCCCTGAGAATGACGGCCCCACCGCGCCTGAGTCTGCTGATGCCGGTCCACGACACGGTACCCGGAGAGCTGATCGAGGCGGTGGCATCGATCCGCCGCCAGGCCTATCCCTTTTGGGAGATCTGCATCGTCGATGACGGCAGTCGGAGGGCGGACACCCTGGCGGCCCTCGACGCCGTGAGCCAGGACCCGCGGATCCGGCTGTGGCGGCATCCGCTTAGCCTGGGGATCTCCGCGGCGACGAACCGCGCCCTCGCCGGGGCCTCGGGCGATTTCGTGGCGTTCGTGGATCACGACGACCGGCTCACCCCCGACGCCCTGTGGTGGGTGGCGGAGACCCTCCACCGGGAACCCGACTGCGATCTGGTCTACAGTGACCGGGATATGCTGGATGCGCAGGGACAACGGGTGATGTATCTGTTGAAACCCGCCTGGTCTCCGGAGTCTCTGCTGAGCGGGAACTACCTGTTCCACCTGGTGACCTGCCGCCGATCACTGCTCGAACACCTGGGTGGACTGCGCTCCGAATACGACGGCTCCCAGGACTACGACCTGATGCTGCGTCTGGCCGAAACGGATCCGAAGGTGAGGCATATCCCGCGGGTACTCTACGACTGGCGGCAGAGCGCCGCCTCCATCTCCACCGACGACGAACACAAGGCCTATGTGTTCAGCGCGGGCATGGCGGCCCTTGCGGCCGCCATGGAACGGCGCGGCTTCCGCTGCCCGGTCTCGGAGTTGAAGGGTCTGTGGCGTGGCAACTACCGTGTCCACCTGCCCCGCCCCGCCGCATCGCGCTGGAAGCTGTTGCCCCTGACACGGGCGGATCTCCCGGCCTACCGTGACCGTCTGTTGCGGGCCTTGGTGACATGCCGGGACGGGCAACGCCTGGTGGTGCTCGGTCCGGGGGTCGAGCCGATGGATGGAGATGCCTTGGCGGAACTCGTCGCCTGGCTGGACCTGCCCGGGGTGATCGCCGCGACCGGCCGGGTGACGAATCCAGAGGATCGCTATCTGCACGCAGGCCTGGTGCACCGGCCTTCTGGGATACCCCTCCCGCTGTATCTGGGACATCCGGACTCCGATCCCGGATACCTGGCCTTCGCCTGGGTGTTGCGCAACATCAGCGCGCCCCACCCGCTGTGCCTGGCCCTGAACGCGGCGGAGTTCAGGCCTTTGCTGGAAGAGGCCGCCGCCTTCGAGGGGCCCCATGCCCTCCTCCAAGCGATGCTGCGCGGGATCGGCCGTGGGAAAAGGGCGGTCTTCGTGCCTTTCGCCCGCTTCACCGGCAGAGACGAGGAACCATTCGTCACTCCCTGGTCCCCTGGCGAGGCGCAGCTGTTCGCTCATCGCTGGGGGCGGTGGTTGCGGGAAGGGGATCCCTGTTATCACCCAGCCCTGAGCCTCGATGAGGTGGACTGCCGTCTGCGTGAAACGGCCGATTTTCCGTCCGTACTGCCGATCGCCCGCTGCGGCTATGGAGCGCATGCTTCGCTGTAGATACTCTGTTCATTGTCAACCCCCGGGGATGTGCCGGAGTCACAAACTCGATGTATCGGGCAGCGGCCCGTGTTGGGAAGGTGGCGCTGTCGAAGTCGGCGTCACGACGGGGCATGCGGTGGGTGGCAGGAGTGGTCCGCGCATGACTGCACAGACCGGCTGGATCTTCTTCAGTCCGGATATTCGTCGGCATGGGCGAAGAAGGTGGGGCACGAGGAACGCCCTTGAAACACGACATATTCACGTGCGGCGGGTATGCAAGGCGCGGCTTCCGCTGTGACCCGGCGTGGCCACTCTGTTCAGGAGTCGTCGCGGCTGCAGCCGCACCCACGCAGCGCGCTTTCGCAGGAGGGCGCGGGGCCGCGGGTGTGGAATCAAAAATTCCACCGCCCCTGCAGGTACCAGCCCCGCGGGATCTGGGTGCTTTGGATGTTGCCGGATTCGTCACGGAACTCCGGGTGGGCCTTGTCCAAGAGGTCCTGACCCACCAGGGCCAGCTCCATCCCCTCATGGGGCCGCCAGGCGAGATGAATATCCAGGCTCCAGTAGGCGGGAATGCCCTCACTGGGGGCATCGAGCCCGTCCGTATAACGCAACCAGAGATCCAGGTCCAGGGCGGCCGAGAGGTCATAGGTGCTGCGCAGGCTCAATTGTTGCCGGGGGGTCTGGCGCTCTCCCGCCCGGGCAAGGGGATCACGGCTCTCGGGACGCGGGGCCAGATGGAGCCGCGCATAGGTGTAGGCGAGCTGCCAGCGCCAGTCGGGCCGGGGACGCCAGTCCGCCGCCAGTTCCAGGCCATAGCTGTGGCCGTCCATCAGATTTCCCAGGGTGAGGGGGGCCGTGAGATGATCCAGGCGGGGGGCAAGGCGCAGGGATCGCGGCTCGATGGTGCGCAGGTTCCGGTAATCGTTGTAGTAGCCGGACAGGTCGAGCGAGAGCCAGGCATCGAGCCGCCAACGCCATCCCAGTTCGTAGGCGTTGAGCACCTCCGAGTCGAAGCCGGGGGTGTTGTTCCCTTCCAGGACCAGCCAGACGGGCAGGGGCCGCTGGGGTGGCTGGGCGGGAAGGGTCTGATACAGGGCCGACAGATTCCGCTCGCTGCGCGAGGGGGTGCGTACCGCCCGCGAGGCCGCGGCCCACAGAGACCCCTGGGGGGACAGGCGCCAGAACAGGCGGGCCGAGGGCTGGAACTCCCAGCCGCTGAAGTCGTTCCTGTCCATCCGCGCCCCCAGGTCGAGCCGCCAGGCGCTATCCAACCGGATCTGGTCCTGGATGAAGGCGCTGAACCATTGATGGGTGCTGTCGGCCGGGCTCATCCACAGGATGTCGCTTCTTTCCACGGTGTCCCGCACCCGCCGGTAGCCCCCGCCCAGCATCCACTGGTGCATGCCGCTCGGGGCGAATCGGTGCTGAAAATCCAGGTCCAGGGTGCGGGTCTCGCTGTGGGACTCCTGCTGGTAGGCGTAGTCGAAATAGACTTGCAGGGTGCTGACGGCGGTGTCTGCGTGGGCCCGCGACCAACGCCCCAGGAGGTGGCCGCCGTCGCTGCGATTCGTTTCCTGATGGACGTCGCTGCCCCCTTGGGGCAGGGGCGTCTGAATCGATTGGTCTTTGTGGTTGCGATACCATTCACCCAGGACGGCGTAACTGTCGTTGGCCCCAAGGAAACCGTCGGCGCGAAAACCCAGCCGGCCACCGTGCCAGGCGTCGTGTGCGGGGATCCCTGCGAAGGTCTCACCGTCGGCCTGATCCCGGTATTTGCCATAGATGCGATAACTGCCGCCCTTGCCCAGGGCACCGCCATGCCGAACACCGAGGATGCCGCGTTTGGGGTCACCCAGACTGAGGGTGGCGAGGTTGCCCCGGGTGTCCTCGGCCGAACGGGTGATGATATTGATCACCCCGTTGACCGCATTGGCCCCCCAGGCCGCCGCCCCGGGACCCCGGATCACCTCGATCCGTTCGATGTCTTCCATCAGGGCGTCCTGGACGTTCCAATAGGTCCCGGAAAACAGTGGGCTGTAGACGGTGCGTCCGTCCATGAGCACCAGGAGCTTGTTGGCGAAGCGACCGTTGAATCCCCGTGCGCTCACCGCCCAGGTACTGGCGTTGATGCGCGCCACGTTCAATCCCGGCACCATGCGCAGGGCCTCGGGGATACTGCTGGCCCCGGAGCGGCGGATATCGTCACGGCTCACCACGAACACCGCCGCGGCGCTGTCGGCCACCGATTGGGGCTGACGGGTGGCGATGGATACCGGGGTCTGGGCCAGCTCCTCCAGACTCAGGGTCTTGAGGCGTTTGGTGTCGGTGGCCCCCACGGCGAGGGGCAGGCCCAGGATGAGGCCGCCGAGCCCCCACCAGAGGCCGGTGTCTCTCCGCAGGGCCTTACGCAGGTATCTGGTCGTCATGATCATGATGCTCTCCCGGTCGGTCTGGGCTGATCGCCGCCGGGTCGGTTCCATCCCCGGCGATCTCCGTGAGTGCGGCCTCGGCCCGCCGGCAGGCGGGACCCAGGCGGGTAAAGAGGGTGGCGGCCTGTCCCAGTTCCTCCGCCCGTCCGGCCTGCTCCAGGTCACGGGCGAGGGCGCTCACCTCGATGAGCCCCAGGTTGGCGCTGGATGACTTGAGGGCGTGGGCATGGCGGGCCAGGTGTTCCCCGTCGCCCGCCTCCAGGGCCTGGGCGATGGCCTCCAGCTCACCGGGCAGGGCCTCCCGGTAGAGGGTCACCACGCGGGTCAGCACATCCGCCCGGCCCGGGCGTTGCAAGGCGCGGATCCGGCGCAGGGCCGCGGGATCCAGGACCGCTCCCTCGTCGGGGAGGGGGGACGGCGGACTTTCGTCAGTCGTTGCCGGGGGAACGGAGCCTGTATGAAAGCGAAGCAGGATCTCCCTCAGGGCCTCCTGGGTGAAGGGCTTGCTCAGATAGTCGTCCATCCCCGCCGCCAGGCAGGCCTCCCGGGCCCCCTGGAGGGCGTTGGCGGTGAGGGCCACCACCGGCAGACGGTCCAGGCCCCGCCGGGCCTCGCTGAGACGCAGCTCCCGGGTGGCCTGATAGCCGTCCATCTCCGGCATCTCACAGTCCATGAGGACCAGATCGAAGCTACCCTCTTCCTGGAGGTGGGCCAGGGCCTGCCGGCCATTGGCGGCGGTCACCACCACACAGCCCAGGGCCTCCAGCATGCTGCGCGCCACCTCCTGGTTGACCAGGTTGTCCTCCGCCACCAGGACGCGCATCCCCGCCGGGCGGGGCGCCCAGTCTTTCGCTGCAAACCGGTCAGGCCCGGCTCCGGACCTTGGATCGATCCCGCCGCGCAGGCACCCCAGGGTTGCCTGGCGTATCAGGGGCTTGCCCAACTGGCGGTCGATCCCATGCCCGTCGAGCCAGGCAGAGGTCTCGGGTGCACTCATGGGGCTGAGCAGGATCCGTGGTGCTTGGGAGGTGTCTAGGGCGTTCAGGGCCTCCAGGACAGCCTCGCAGGCCTCCCCTTGGCGGTCCAACAAGATCCAGTCCCAAAGGGCGGCATGGACCGCCTCAAGGCAGGTCGGCACGTCCCGGCAGCGCCTGACCTGAACGGAGCAGGGTGCCAGCATCTCCTGGAGGACCCGGGCGAGGGTGTCACTGGAGGTGAACAGCAACAGGTGCCGGCCCACCAAGTCCTGGTCGCAGGGAGGGGGTCCGGCGTCGTGGCCGGTGGAGCCCAACCTGATATCAAACTCGAACCGTGCGCCCTCGCCGGGCTGGCTCTGGACGCCGATATGCCCGCCCATGAGCCCAATCAACTGTTGAGAGATGGCCAGTCCCAGGCCGGTACCTCCGAAACGCCGGGTGGTGGAATTGTCGGCTTGGGAGAAATGCTCGAAGATCCGTCCCTGAGTGGCCGGATCGATCCCGATACCCGTATCCTCCACCACGAATCCAAGTCGCACTTCCTGATCGTCGGCCGTCAGCCGCCGCGCCTCGACCCGGATCTCTCCCTCCTGGGTAAACTTGATGGCGTTGCCGATGAGATTGATCAGGACCTGGCGCAGGCGTCCGGGATCGCCGATCACTTGATTGGGCAGATCGGCCGCGAGTTCCAGATTCAGTTCCAGTCCCTTGTCCCAGGCCTGTTCGGCCAGGAGGGTACCTACGTCCTCCAATAGCGCATGCGGATCGAAGACCCGCCGTTCCAGCTCCAGGCGGCCCGCCTCCACCCGCGAGATGTCCAGGATGTCGTCGATGATGACCAGCAGGGAACGCCCGGAGGCGTCGATGATGTCGGCGAAATGCCGCTGCCGTGGTGTCAGGTCGGTGTCGAGGAGCAGACGGGTCATGCCCAGGACACCGTTCATCGGGGTGCGGATCTCGTGGCTCATGCTGGCCAGGAACAGGGACTTGGCCCGGTTGGCCTCGTCTGCGGCCTCTTTCGCCTCACGCAGTTCTTCCAGGGTGTGGGCCAGACGCTGGTCCCTTTCCTCAATCGAACCGAGCATGGTGTTGAAACCCTGGGCGAGTCGACCCAGCTCATCGTCGCCGAAGGGCCTCGCGCGGAGTCCATAGTCCTTGGTGCGCGAGACCTGGTGCATGGTCGTGGCCAGTTCGGTGATGGGCTCCGAGATGAACCGTTGCAGGCGGCTGGCGAGCAGCCAGGCCAGGAGTGCGGCGAGGGCCAGCACCAAGGCGGCGATCCCGAGCTGACGATAGAGCCCCTCGGTCAGGGGGGCCGTGTCCAGATGCAGGTCCAGGTAGCCCACTGTACGGCCATTCACTTTGATGATCTGATCCAGATCCAGATAGCCGTCGTGGAACACTGGAGCGGATGCGGCCGCCATCCACCGGGTCCCCTGTTCCCAGGCTCGGGCTTCCCGGCGGGCGATATCCTTCAACAAGGGGTTGTGAGGCATCCCCACATAGACCGCGAAAGGCCGCCCTGCGGGGGTGCGCAGTTCCGCCGAGATGACATCGGGTTCTTCCTTCAGGGCCTCCAGGATCTCTCGCGCCGCCGCCTCGTCGCCGAACACCAGGGCGGCGCTGGCATTGATCCCCAGGACCCGCGCGAGGGTCGCGGCCGAGGCGGCCATGGCCGTGCGTTTGGACACGAAGTCCGTGACCACGAAGGTCATCGTCGCCGATAACAGGACCACCAGACTGGTGACCAGGGCGATGGCGATCACTTTCCTACGGATGGGCAGGTCACGAATGAGGGGATTCATGGTGCCTCCTTCACCAGGGTGGCGATACGCAACAACTTGGAGCTGATGCGGATACCCGCCGCTTCCGCCGTCCGACGGGCGATCAAGGGGCGGATACGGCGTTCATGGGGGACCAGGGCGATCATCCCGCCCTGGCGCAGAAAGGCGCGGGTCTCGCCCACGGTGAGGACGCCGTGTCGTGGCAGGGGGGCGCGGAGGTCCACTTCCGCGGAGACGAAGAGGATCTGGCAATGACTATGATCCCGGGCCCCGGCCGGCGCCAGTCTCAGGGGATGTCCGTTCACCACCTCACCGCGGAGCAGATCGGCAAGCAGCGGGCGCACCGGGCTGGTGCCCCAGATGCAATAGTACAGGGGTGACCTGGGGGACTCGAAGGCGTCCCGCGGCCAGGTGACGAAATTGGCGAAATTGTAGAGAAAGGCCGCCTTGACCTCGTTCACCCTCAGTTCCGCGCCTGCCGTCCATCCGGGCAGCCAGCATCCGAGAAGGAAGAGCAGGCCGATACTCCCGGGGCCACCGAGGCTCATGGCATTCCTCCATCGGCCAGGACGGTAGGACCTCCTCCCCATGGGCCCAGCGCGAAGCCGATGCCGGATCATGCCCGTGAGACCGCCTTCGGCGGGGTCTGGGCCGTCAGCCTCTCGCCGAAGGCGTCGGCCGGCATCGGCCGCCCGAACAGGAATCCCTGGATCAGGTCGCAGCCCTCGGCGGCGAGGAAATCGCGCTGCGCTGGTTTTTCCACCCCTTCGGCGATCAGGGTCAGGCCGAGGTTGTGGCCCAGGGCGATGACCGCCTTGATGATGGCCGCGTCATGATCGTCGCAGGTCAGGTCGCGGATGAAACTGCGGTCGATCTTGAGGCTGTCCAGGGGAAAACGCTGGAGATAGGTGAGGGACGAATATCCGGTGCCGAAGTCGTCCACCGAGAGCCGGGCGCCCAACGCCTTGAGGTCGTCCAGGACACGCATGCTGGCCGGCAGGTCGCCCATGAGGGTGCCTTCGGTGAGTTCCAGTTCGAGCAGGCCCGGGGTGAGGCCGCTGTCTTTCAGGGCGCGCTCGATACAGGCCACGAGGTCATGACGCCTGAACTGGAGGGGCGAGAGATTGACCCCGAGGTGCAGTGGGTGACCAAGGGATTCCCATTCCCGGGCCTGACGGCAGGCCGTGTTCAGGACCCATTCGCCGATGGGGATGATCAAACCGGTCTCTTCTGCAAGGGGGATAAATTGTGCGGGGGAGACCTCGCCCAGTTCGGTATCGTTCCAGCGCAGCAGGGCCTCCACACCGATGATACGGCCACCGTCCACCGTCACCTGGGGTTGGTAGTGAAGTCGTAGGCCCTCCTCTTCCAGGGCCCGGCGCAGGCGGGTCTCCAGGGTCAGGCGTTGTCTGACCCGGGCGTTCATGTCGGCGGAATAGAAGGCCAGCTGATTGCCTTCGCGTTGTTTGGCGTGGCGCAGGGCGCTGTCGGCGCTGCGCAGCAGGGTGTCCCGGTCGCGCCCGTCCTCGGGGTAGAGGGCGGCGCCGATGGATGCGTTGAGATAGAACTCCTGGCCATGGATCCTGAAGACACGGGCCAGATCGGTGAGCAGGCGCTGGGCGATCTCGGCCACGACCTGGGTATTCGTCAGCTGCGAGACCAGGATGGTGAATTCGTCGCCCCCCAGATGTGAGACCTCGAACAAGGTGCCGCCGCGGCCCACCAGGTCACTGTGGCGCAGGCTTCGCTCCAGGCGTTGGGCCACCTCTTTGAGTACCTCGTCGCCCAGCTCGTGACCCAGGGTCTCGTTGATTTGCTGGAAGCGGTCCAGATCCAGGTAGAGCAGGGCCAGAACCTTGCCCGTGCGCTCGGCGTGGCGCAGCTCCAGGTCGGTCTGTTCCTGGAACAGGCGCCGGTTGGGGAGGTTGGTGAGGGGATCGTAGTAGGCGAGATGGCGGATACGCCGCTCGGTATCGTGGCGCTCGGTGATGTCCTGAACGGTGCCCCGCATGCGTATCGGACGTCCCCCGGAGTCGCGCACCACCTCACCCTGTTCGTGTACGATGCGCAGGTGGCCCCCGGGGGTCTCGACGCGATGGTCCACGCTGTATTCGTCATCGCCCTGGAGGGCCTGTTCCACCGCCGCCTCTACCCGTGGGCGGTCTTCGGGGTGGACCCGGCCCAGAAAGCGGGTGTGGCTGGGGCGGAAACGGGCCGGGTCCAGGCCGAATATACGGTAGACCTCGGTCGACCACTCCACATCGCCGCTGGCGATGTCCCATTCCCAATGGCCCAGGCGGGCGATGCGCTGCGCCTCGGCGAGGCGGGCCTCACTGCGTTGCAGTTGGATGAAGGCGGCCCGGGCGCGCAACAGATAGCGGACCCTGTGGCCGAGCAGGGGCCAGTTGATGGGCTTGGTGATGAAATCGGTGGCACCTTCCTCGTAGGCGCGTTCGATGGAAGCGGTGTCGTCGAGACCGGTGACCATGACCACGGTGATGGGCTCGCCCGCGTCGCGTGCCCGGATCCGCCGGCAGACCTCGAATCCGCTCAGGCCCGGCATCTGCACGTCCAGGAGGATGAGTTCCGGCGGGGTCCGGGCGATGACCTCCAGGGCCTGTTCCCCATCCGCCGCTGCTTCCACCCACAGACTCTGCTGCCGCAGGGCCTCGGTCATGAGCAGGCGCACGCCGGGATCGTCGTCCACCACCAGGATCCGGGGGTTTGGATGGCCGTGGGAAGTCATGGTGGTCGTTCCTTACAGTGTCGGTGTGTTTCCGGGGTGGGGCCCGTGTGCCGGGTTCATGCGACCCCCCGGGTGGATGCCCCGTGGTCGAGGTCGCCCAATGCCTCCCGGGTACGAGTGTAGAGTGCCCGGAGATCCGCACCGAGTGCCCGCGCCCGAGCCAGGTCACCGTCGCGCCCGGCGGACTCGAGGTCCGCGCAGAGTCGGGCCAGGGCGAGGGCACCGAGATGGGCGCTGGCCGATTTCAGGCTGTGGGCCGCGTGGTGCAGGGCCTCGCTGTCTCCTGCTTCCAGGGCCTGGACGATCTGCGTGATCTGCGTGGGGCTGGTGTTCAGATAGAGGGTGATCAGACGGCTCCGGAGATCCTCCCGCCCGGGACGTTGCATCTGGGTGATACCCTCCAGGATCCGAGGGTCGAACAAGGGCTCCCCGACGGGTTCCGGATCGTCCGCCCTCTCTCCTTGCGCCGGTTCGGTGACGGCCGAGGGGGCCAGCCAGCGCCTGAGGACCGCCAGCAATCCCTCGGGTGTGAACGGCTTGCTCAGATAGTCGTCCATTCCCGCGCGGTGGCAGCGGTCCACGATGCCCTCCACCACGTCGGCGGTGAGGGCGATGATGGGCAGATGGCGGCCACGTTCTTCGCCGCGGTAACGGCGCGTGGCCTCGAAGCCATCCATGGCGGGCATGTGACAGTCCATCAACACCAGATCGAAGTGGTCCTCCCGGAGCAGGCCGAGGGCCTCCCGGCCGTCTCCCGCGAGACGGACCTCGCACCCATACTGGAGTAACATCTCCCTGGCCACCTCCTGATTCACCGGATTGTCCTCGGCCACCAGGATCCGGGCGGCGAAGTGCGCCTTGGGAAGGGCATGGCTGGGAGATGGCGGGGTACCCACAGCACCTGGCAGCCTCTGCAGGCACTGATGCAGACGTGCCTGGCGCACCGGCTTGGACAGATAGCAAGCGATCCCGGATGCGGTGGCGCCCCGCGCCTCTTCGTCGAATCCGGCCGAACTGAGCATGAGTATCTGCGGCAAGGGGATCCCAGGGTCTGCCTGGATGCGCCGGACCACCTCGAGACCGTCCATCTCCGGCATGTGCCAGTCGAGCAGTACAATCTCGTAGGGGTCGCCCGCAGCGGCGGCCTCGCGTAGTCGCGCCAGTGCGCTGGGACCGTCGCCGACGCTGCCGTTACGCATCCCCCAGGCCATCACCTGGGCATGGAGGATCTCACGGTTGTCGGCGTTGTCGTCCACGATCAGTACCCGCCGGCCTTGCAAGGCCTGGTCCATGGACGGCATTGATTCCTCCAACGGTGCCGCGGCCAGCTCGATCTCGAAACGGAAGGTGGCCCCCTCGCCGGGACGGCTGTTCACTTCGATCTCTCCGCCCATGAGACCCACCAGCCGACGGGCGATGGCCAGGCCCAGGCCGGTCCCTCCGTAATGTCGGCTGGTGGAGCCGTCGGCCTGGGTGAAGGGGGCGAAGATGGCCCGTTGTTTTTCGAGCGGGATGCCGATGCCGGTATCGGAGACGGCAAAGGCGAGGCGCACCCGTCCCTCGCCGGCGGCCAGGGCCTGGGCGGAGAGGCGTACCTGGCCCCGTTCGGTGAACTTGATCGCGTTACCCAGCAGATTGATGAGCACCTGACGCAGGCGGTTGGGGTCGCCGCGGACCCCCTGGCCGAAGCCCGGAGGGATGTCCAGGACCAGTTCCAGGCCCTTGGCCTGGGCCCGTTCGGCCAGCAGTTCCGCCGTATCTTCCAGCACCTCGCGGGGATCGAAGGGGATCTCTTCCAGGATCAGGCGTCCGGCCTCGATCTTGGAGAAGTCGAGGATGTCCTCGATGATGGCCAACAGGCTGTCACCGGAACGTTGGATGGTGGAGGCCAGTTTTTGCTGGCGGGGGCTGAGTTCGGTCCCCAGGAGCAGTTCGGTCATTCCCAGGACCCCGTTCATGGGGGTGCGGATCTCGTGGCTCATGGTGGCCAGGAACTCGCTCTTCGCCCGGCTTGCGGCCTCGGCCGCCTCCTTCGCCCGTTCCAGCTCGGCGGTGCGCTCCCGTACCCGTTGTTCCAGGCGTTCGCGATAGCCGGCGAGCTGGCCGTCCCGCTCCTCGATCTGCGCGAGCATGGCGTTGAAGCCTTCGATCAGGCGGCCGATCTCGTCATGCCCGGCGGGGGTGACGCGCAGATCGTAGCGTTGTGAGCGGGAGACCTCGTCCATGCCTTCGGCCAGGGCCTGAATGGGCTTGGAGATGCGGGCCTGAACCTTCTTGGAGACCCAATCGATGGCTCCCAGGATGAGGCCCGCCAGGGTCGCCACCATGCCCAAGTAGAGACCCAGTTGGCGATAGAGGGGAGCAAGGGAGAGGGTCAGTTGCAGTTGCCCCAGGTAGTCTCCTTCGAGCTGGATGGGATAGGACAGGACCAGGTGGTGGGGGCTGAATTCATGCCGGATGGCGGGTGTGGAAGGCAGTGCGGTCGCCGGTCCCGGTCCTGCCATTCCCTCGCGGTGGTAGCGGGCGAAATCACGGCCGTCGGGCCGGCGGATGACGGCCGCCGTCACGTCTCTTTCCGCCCGCAGGCTCTGGAGCAAACGGGCGGCGGTGCCCGGGTCGTCGAAGCTCAGGGCCGCGGTCGCGTTGCCGGCGATCACCCCCGCCAGACTGGTGGCCCGGTCGAGCAGATCGGCCCGGTAGGAGACCCACTCGATCACCATCAGTCCCAGGCTCACCGCCAGCAGGGCCACGCCGGTGGTGGAGAGCACCAGGGCGCGGAGCTTTGCGGCGATGGGACGGTTGTCGAATCCAGGGGTCGGCGTTTTGGGATTCATGGGTCGATCACCTTCGATATCTGCAACAGGGGCGCGGCCAGGGTCAGTCCGGCCGCCCGCGCCCGGCCCAAGTCTATCTCGAAGCCCAGACGCTTGCCTTGGCGGACGATGCCCACCATGCCTCCCCGTCCCGCGAACCCCTTCAGGGCGCTGACGGTGAGCACCGGGGCGCCATCGAGGCGGGCCAGGATCAGAGGCAGGCGCGCCCGTTGGCTGTGGGCCACGAAGACCAGATGGCAGGCCCCGGCCATTTCATCCAGCGCCGGCCCGACGAGGACTTCGATGGGGTGGCCCTTGGCGCGCCGTCCACGAAGTTTCTTCAGGGCCTCGGCGAGGGTTCCGGATTGTCCGAGCAGGCAGATACGGAACGGCCCCCGTCCCGGCGGGAGACGTCGGGCAGGCCATTCCACGAAACGCGGCAGCTTGTACACCAGAGCCGCCTGGAGGCGCTGCTCCACGCCCGCCGGGGCGGCCGAGGCGAGACTTAGGCATGCCCCCAGGCAAAAGGCGAGGGCCCGTGCGGTGGGAGTCATCGCCACGGTCCTCCTCCACGGACTACTCGAATCTCCAACGCACCTGGGCGAAGACCGCCCGTTCCACCTCGGTGGGGGCGATGAAAGACTCCTGGGTGAATTCCAGGTGGTGCTGGTGGAGCAGGTTGTGCCCCGACAGGGAGAGTTCCAAGCCGTCGTCGGCCTGCCAGGCAAGGCGCAGATCCAGCGCCCAATAGGGTGGGACCCGCCCGCCCTGGGCCGTCTCCACTGGAGTCGAGGGGGGGAGTTCGCCTACGTAACGACCCCACAGGTGCAGATGCCATCGCGGTGCCAGCGCCAGCTCCGAGCGCAGAGAGAGCTGTTGCCTCGGGGTGGAGCCTTCCCCGGTGCCCATCGACAACGGGTCCGGGATCCCATCGTCGGAATTCAGGGAGATGCGGGCGTAGGTGTAGGCCAGGTGCAGCCGCCAGCCCTCCCTGGGCCGCCAGTCGCCGGCCAGTTCCGCGCCCAGGGCGTGGCCTGCCAGGCGATTGGTTATACGCACCCAGGGGGCGGTACTGAAGTCCAGGGACGACAACCGGTCATAGTCGTTGTAATAGGTGGCCAGGTCGAGGCTCAGGCCGTTGTGGGGCTGCCAGCGCCAGCCCAGTTCGTAGGCGGTCAGGCGCTCGGACATGAAGTCTGGATTACCCAGGGCGGTATCGAAAATGGGGATACCCGGGGGCGCCACTGCGGTCAGCCCCATCTTTATCACGGCGTTCCGATCCACTCGGGAAGGAGTCCGTACCGCCCGTGAGACGGCGCCCCAGAGCACCTGATCCCCGGTCGGGTGCCAGATCAGGCGCACATTGGGCTGTACTTCGAAGCCCGTGAAGTCGTTGTGCTCCAGCTTGCTGCCGAGGATGAGGTCGAGACGTTCCGGGAGGAGGGTGATCTCGTCCTGTACAAAGCCACTGTAGAGATGAGTGGTGAAGGTGGGGGGCCGGAGCGAGACCGCGAAGGAATTGTCGAAGGCGTCGCGCACCCGGCGGTACCCCAGCCCCCAGACCAGCTCGTGGCGTCGCCCCAGGGACAGGTGCTGTTGCAAGTCGAGATCGAAGGTATCGTGAGTCTGGCCCAACAGGACCTCGCTGCGTTGGGTATGGTCGTAGTAGGCCTGGATGCGTAGATCTCCCGTACCGGCCAGGTCGCGTTGCCAACGGCCGAGGAGATTCCAGCCGCTACTGTCTATCCGATCGTCCAGATTGCGTTCGAAGGGGGGCGTGGGAAAGACGAGCGACGCGATACGTTGGTGTTCGTCGCTGTCGTAGACGTCGCCCTGGAGGGTGAGGCTGTCACGTTCGTTGGGGGTGAGGTCCACCCGGAAGCCCCCGCGCAGGCTGTCCCAACGGTCGCCCGCCCGGCGTCCGCTGGCCAGATCACGCAGGTCGCCGTAGCGGTGCCCGCGCAGCCAGGCGCGGCCATAGCCCAGATCGGCGAGGCGTCGGCCGTAGCGCAGACTCATCAGACCCGGCTCCGCGCTGCCGGCGCCGGCCAGCAACTGGCCACCGGTAGTGTCCGCCGTGTGTCTGGTGATGATGTTGATGACGCCGTTGACCGCATTGGCCCCCCACAGCGTGGCCCCCGGGCCGCGGATCACCTCGATGCGTTCCACGTCTTCCAGAGGGATCTCCTGGGCGTCCCAATAGACCCCGGAAAAGGACGGAGTATAGACCGTGCGGCCATCGATCAGGACCAGGAGTTTGTTGGTGAAGCGACCGTTGAAGCCGCGCGCGGCCACGGCCCAGGTGTTGGCATTGATGCGCGCTACGCTGACCCCTGGAACCATGCGCAGCGCTTCGGGGACGCTGGTGACGCCGGTGTCGCGGATATCCTCGGCGGTGACGACGAAGATGGCCGCGGCCGAGTCCCAGGCCCGTTGCAAACGGCGCGAGACCGAACTGACCTCCACCGAGAGGAGGTCCTCCAGGGGCATGTCCAGAAGTCCGTCGAGGTCATCCTCCCCCGCAGCCAGGGCGGAGGACGTGAGACAGACCCCGATGATCCAGGGAAGCCAGCAGAAGAATAGCTGTTGCGCCTGGGTTCTGGGTTTTTCGAAGGCCTTTCTCGCACCCCTGGGCAAGGGGCGCGAGCGAGTCATGGCGGGGACCGTGGCGAATTCTTTCCATGCCGCCGAGGGGGGCGAGGGGCAGCGGCAGGACATCCCTGTGTGACGGGGAGAAGGGTGTTTCATCGACAACGAGGCCTCCAGCAGCCGGTATCCCGTTCGATCCATCCCAGATGGCGGCTGGGGCCAGCAAATCTTGACCGGGCCGTCGAAAGAAGCCTTCCCTGAACCGGGCGGCTGGAACGAGGGCGCGCCGCGATGCTCACTGCCCGGCTCCCAAGGCCGCGATGGCCTTCTCCAGCGGGCCGAGATCGGGCCACCGGGGTTTCACCGCGACGGCCTTTTGGAGGCGGTTCAAGTCATCGAGAAGCCGGCGGGTGTGCGGGCTACGCGGGTCGTAGAAGGTCTCCAGCCACAGCCGGGCGGTATCCATGGCCGCCCGGTAGAGGTCGGGGTCGCCGCGCCGCAGGGCGAGGCGGGCGCCCTCGATCTGCTGTCTCAGGGCGCCCTGGATCCGTGCCCAGGGGATGAGCGGGCGCTGCCGCGGACGACCGGGGCGTTCCAGGGTCCGTATTGCCCTGGCCAGGCCGGCCAGGCGTTCGTCCAGATCGGGGGGGATGATCCGGCCGCGGGCGTGGCGGATGGCCTCGATGCGGGCGGCGAGGGTCTGCCGCAGCGATTCCACGCCGAGGGGGGCGAGGCGCTCCCGGGCCTGTTGGAGGGCGGCGACGGCGGCCTCGGGATCGGGGTCGTCCCCCTGCAGCAGGCCCGTGGCGAGACGGACCTGGGCCTGGGCGGACTGGATGCGTTCGGCACGGTCCCGGGCGGCGTCCCGTTCCTTTTGCCGGCGGCGTTCATGGGCCTTCTCCAGGAGGCGTTCCAGGTGATCGCGATAGCGTTGCAACTCCTCGTTGCGCCGTTGCAGGCGCCGCTGCGTGGAATCCAGGGTCCATGCCTGCAACCCGATCTGGCGTTGCTGGGCCTCGATGAGGCGTTGGCCGTCCGCGAGCCGGCGCAGGAGGTCCTCCTGGCGGTCGCGCGCCAGGGCCATGCTGCGTTCCAGGCGCGCCATCTGCTCCCGGACCTGGTGGCGGTAGAGGTCGCCCACCCGGATCCCGGCGGCCACCAGGGCGGTCAGCGACAGGATCAGGAGGACCGCCGGCCAGCGCCGGAAAAGGCGGGGGGGCATAGGTACCTCAGGGGGCCGGATTGCGCCAGCGGCACAGGGCCTCCACCACCTGGGCGTCGCCGGGGCCCGCGGCCGCGATCAGGCGGGCGATGCCCAGGTCGCGGGCGCGCCGGGCCATGCGCCCGCTCACGCTGACCAGGGGGGTCTCCTGGAGGCGCGGCCGTCCCGCCTCGCCGAGCAGGCGGGCGAGGTTGTCCAGCACCTGGTTGCTGCTGGCGGTGACCACCTGGATGTCCCTCTCCCAGGTCTCCAGCAGGGGCCCGCTGTCGGCCTCGGGCAGGGCCCGCCGGTAGCACTCGGCATAGGCGACCCGCGCCCCCCGTTGGCAGAGGACCTCGCCGAGGAGGGGGCGGCCGCCCTCGCCGCGCACGATGAGGACCGAGCGCCCATGCATGTCCTGGAGTTCAGGCAGGGCGAGCAGGCCTTCGCTGTCGGCCCGGGCCGGAACCAGGTCGGCGGGACGCCCGAGGCCGGCGAGGGCCCGGGCGGTGGCCCGGCCCACCGCCGCCAGGGCCGCCCCGGCGGGCGGAAAGCCGGGCCCGGCCAGGGTCGCGGCACGTTGTACCGCGTTCGCCGAGACGAAGATCAACAGGTCGTGGCGGGTGGCGCCGGCCAGGGCCTGGCGGGCGCGGGCGGGGTCCCCCGGCGGGCGCAGTTCCAGGGTGGGAAAGGGGTGGGGACGGCCGCCCCTCTCCCGGATCGCCTGGATCAACCCGGCGGCCTGCTGGGCCGGGCGGGTCACCAGGACGCCGAGGCCGCGCAGGTCGCAGGGCCTCATGGGGCCTCGCGCAGGCGCTCCAGGATCGCCGCGGCGCCTTGGGCGAGGAGGTCTTCGGCCACCCGCAGGCCCAGGGCCTCCGCCTGCTCCCCGGGGGCCTCGCCGGCGGCGTGGATCAGGCGGCTGCCGTCGGGCTCACCCACCAGGGCGCGCAGGCGCAGGCGTCCGCCCTGCCATTCGGCGAAGGCGGCGATGGGCACCTGGCAGCCCCCTTCGAGACGCCGGTTGAGGGCCCTTTCGGCGGCGATCCGGGCGGCGGTGCCGGCATGGTGCAGGGCGGCGATCAGGGCATTGACGCGGGCGTCGTCGGCGCGGCACTCTATGCCGATGGCCCCCTGGCCGATGGCGGGCAGGCTGTCCGCCGGGTCGATGAAGGTGCGGATGCGCCCCTCCAGGCCCAGGCGCTTGAGCCCGGCCCCGGCCAGGACGATGGCGTCGAAACGCCCCTCGTCCAGGCGCTTGAGGCGGGTGTTGACGTTACCACGCAGGGCCTCGATGCGCAGATCGGGGCGGCGTGCCCGCAACTGACACTGGCGGCGCAGGCTGGAGGTGCCCACGCAGGCGCCCTGGGGCAGGGCGTCGAGGTCCGGGTAGCGGTTGGAGACGAAGGCGTCGCGGGGGTCCTCGCGCGCCATGACCACCGGCAGGTGGAGCCCCGCGGGCAGTTCCACGGGGACGTCCTTCATGGAGTGCACCGCCAGGTCGGCGCGGCCGTCCAGCATGGCCTGTTCCAGTTCCTTGACGAACAGGCCCTTGCCGCCGATCCGGGCGAGGGGCGTGTCGAGGATCTTGTCGCCCTGGGTGCTGAGGCCGGTCAGTTCCACCGCCAGGCCGGGGTGGGCGGCACCCAGGGCCGCGGCCACGTGCTCGGCCTGCCACAGGGCGAGGGGGGACTTGCGGGTGGCGATGCGCAGGGGGGGGGTCATGGTTGCTCCTTGGGGCCGTTCGCGGGGGGCGGGTCTGCCAGGGCCAGGACGGTGGACGGAAAATTGAAGGGGTTCTCCCGTATGCCGCCATAGGCGACACCCAGGGCGGCCCGCACGGGGCGTTGGCGGTCGGCGAATGCGGGCCGGCGGGCGAGTTCGATCAGGGCCGCCGAGGGCGAGGGCAGGGGCGAGTCCGCCAGGGCCGGTTCGCGCGGCATCAGGGGCAGCAGGGCCTGGGGGTCGCGGAGCCAGCCGCGGCCGTCGAAGAAGCGCGCCCAGGCCTGGTCCAGGAGGCGGCGGGCGAGCGCCGGCGGTGCCGCGCCCGCGGCGGCCGCCCAGTCGGCCAGGCCGGTGGCGACGAAGGCATAGTCGTCGATGGCGCCGTGGCCGAGGGGGCCCCGGGGGCCGAGGGATCGATGCAGCTCATGGCCGTCCCAGAGGCGGCTGGAGAGGAAGCGGGCGAGGGCGTCGCCGGCCTGGCGGTAACGGCCGGGCCAGGCACGCTCGCCGGTGGCCAGGGCGGACAGCAGCAGGCCGTTCCAGGCGGCCACCGGCTTGGCGTCGCGGGGGGCCGGGCGGCGGGCGCGCAGGAGTTTGCTGCGGGCGCTGTCGAGGAGGGTCCGGGCCCGGGCCGGATCGAGCTGGAGGGCGCGGGCGGCCTCCGCCGGGGTTTCCGCGAGGAGGGGCAGCCAGCCGCCGTCGTGCGGGGGGCGGCCCTGCATCCCCCAGACCCGGGCCGCCAGGCGGCGTTCGTCGCCTTGGAGGAGGGCGTCCAGGCGGGCCGGGCTCCAGAGATAGGCGCCGCCTTCCCGGCCTGCGCTGTCGGCGGCGAGGCTGGCGATATAGCCCCCCTGGGGGGCGGCCATCTCCCGCAGGGTGAAGTCCAGGGTGTCACGGGCCACGGCGGCGAAGTCGGGGCGCTTCAGGGCGCGGGCCGCATGCAGGAACAGGCGGGCGTCGAGGGCCTGACTGTAGAGCATCTTCTCGAAGTGGGGGGTGAGCCAGCCGGGGTCCACGGTGTAACGGAAGAAACCGCCCGCCAGGTGATCGCGCAGGCCCTTGGTGGCCATCTGCTCCAGGGTCAGGGCGAGAAAGTGCCCGGTGGCCGCGTCCGGGGTCTGTTCCTGTAACGTCAGCAGGGCCTCCAGGTGGGGCGCCATGGGAAAACGCTGTCCCCGGCCGAACCCGCCCTGGAGGTCGTCGGCCAGTCTCATGGCGGCCTTGTGGAAGGCCCGGACCAGGGGTGTGGGATCGGCGGGCGGGGGCTGGGAAGGTTTGCGGTAGAGGGTGGCGAGTTCCTCGGCCGCGCCCTTGGCGAGCTTGCGCAGATGGGCGGGGTCCCGGGCCCAGGCCCGGCCGATCTGCCGCAACAGGCGTTTGAAACGGCTGGGTGGGGCGTAGGTGAAGCCCCCCAGGGGATAGCCCTCGGGGGTGAGGACCACGTTCAGGGGCCAACCGGCATGGCCCTGGGTGGCCTCCACGAAATCGATCAGATAGGCGTCGAGTCCGGGCAGGAGTTCGCGGTCCACCTTCACCGGGATGAAGTCGCGGTTGAGGAGGGCGGCGATGGCCGGGTCGCTGTAGCTCTCGCGGTGCATCACGTGGCACCAGTGGCAGGCGTAGTAGCCGCTGGAGACGTAGATCAGGCGGCCCTCGCGCCGGGCCCGGGCCAGTACCTCGGGCCCCCAGGGCTGCCAGTCCACGGGGTCGTGGCCGTGCATCGCCAGGTAGCGGGAGGGGCTGTCGGCCAGGGCGTTGGCGCGCGCGGCGGCCGCGCCCGGGAGGCTGGCGAGGAGGAGGGCCAGGAGGAGCCAGGGCCCCCGGCGCAGGGGTTCAGGCATCGAGCTGGTCCAGGATGTTGCGCGCCACCCGGCGTTGCTCGGCATCGCCCTCGGCCAGGACCTCGTACAGCAGGCGGCGGGCGCCCGTCTCGTCGCCCCGTTCGCGCAGGGCCTGGACCTGGCGCAGCTTGGCCTCCAGGGGGTCGGGGCCGGGTTCTGCGTCTGTATCTTCGTCGTCGTAGCCGTCGAGTTCCTCGGAGTCGCCCTCCGCGCGCTCGATGGCGTCGAGTTCGGCCTCCAGTTCCGCATCCGCGGGGGCCTCGTGGACGGGCGCCGCGGTGGCGGCGGCCGGGGTGGCCCCCGGCGTGGCGGTGGCGGGCCCGGCGTAGGGGTCCTCACGCACGAAGAACTTGGAGAACTGCACCCCGGCCTCGAACAACAGCCACATGGGGATGGCCAGCAGGGTCTGGGAGATCACGTCGGGGGGGGTCAGGAGCATCCCCACCACGAACACCCCCACGATCACATAGGGACGCTGGCGGGCCATGGCCTGGGGCGTGGTCACCCCCATCCATACCAGGAGGATGGTGGCGATGGGGATCTCGAAGGCGGCGCCGAAGGCGAAGAAGAGGGTGAGGACGAAGTCCAGGTAGCGGCTCATGTCCGTCATCACCGCCACTCCCTCGGGGGCGGTGCTGGTGAGGAAGGCGAACACCAGGGGGAAGACCACGAAGTAGGCGAAGGCCATGCCCAGGTAGAAGAGCAGGGCGCTGGACACCACCAGGGGGGTGATCAGGCGTTTCTCGTGCCTGTACAGGCCGGGGGCGACGAAGCCCCAGATCTGGTAGAGCAGGTAGGGCATGGCCAGGAACACGGCCACCACCAGGGTCAGCTTGAAGGGGGTCAGAAAGGGCGCGGCCACCTCGGTGGCGATCATGCTGGTGCCTTCCGGCAACTGCCTCATGAGGGGCGTGGCCACGAACACGTAGATGCGGTTGGCGAAGGGAAAGAGGGCCAGGAACACCAGGAACACCGCCACCACCGAGCGCAGCAGGCGGTCGCGCAGCTCCAACAGATGGCTCAGGAAGGGCTGTTCCTGGTCCACGGGATCGGGGGCGGTCATGGATCAGGCCTTGGGCGGGGGCGGGTCGGCCTTGGGGGGAGGCGCCTCGGCGGAATCCCGGGTGCCACGCAGGCTCCGGTCGAGGTCGTGGCCGATCTCCTGGATCTCTTCGAGGGGGTTGTGGCGGGCCTGTCGCTCGAGGATCTCCTTGAGTTCCTCGGCCTTGATCTCGCGGTCGATGTCGGCCTTGACCGATTGCACCAGGCGGCGTCCGCGGCCGATCCACTTGCCGGCGGTGCGGGCCACCTTGGGCAGTCGCTCGGGGCCCACCACGAGCAGGGCCACCAGGCCGATCAGGGCCAGCTCCCAGAAGCCGATGTCGAACATGGGCGGGTGCTCAGGCCTGGTCCTTCTCTTTGTCCTTGGCGGTGGCACCCGCGTGGGTGTCCGCCTGTTCCAGTCTCTCGGGTTCCTTGTCCTCCCCCTTTTCCCCTTCGCTCATGGCGTTCTTGAAGCCCTTGACGGCGTTGCCCAGGTCGGTGCCCAGATTGCGCAGGCGTTTGGTCCCGAACAGGAGCAGCACGATGACCAGGACGATGAGGAGTTGCCAGATGCTGATGCCACTGAAACCCATGGTATTCTCCGGAGTTGGGTTGCCAAGGGCGAATCATAGCAAACTTGGCCGGGGGATGAGGGATCGCCCGTCAGCCGGAAGGCGGGGAGGTCCCGGGAAGCGACAGGGAGGCGGACTTGCGGGCACCCCGTCCCCCGGCCTCTGCCGTCGCGTTGCGTTCGGCGAGCCTGTGGATCAGGCCGTTCATTCCCTCGCGGCGGAGGATGCGTGAGAACGAGGACCTGTAGTTGGTGATCAGGCTCACCCCTTCGATCTGGACCTCGTAGACCCGCCAGTCCTGCCCCTGGCGGGCGAGACGGTAGTCCACTCGCAAGGGCTCGCCGCCGTCACGGAGCAACTGGGTGCGCACCCAGGCACGACGCTCCCCGGGATCGAAACGACTGGGCAGAAAGCGGAGGCGCCAGGCCCCGGCCTCGTGCAGGGCATGGGCGTAGGTACGCACCAGCAGATGCTCGAATTGCTCGGCGAAGGCCCGGCGTTGTGCCGTTGAGGCCTTGCGCCAGGCGCGCCCGAGCACCAGGGCCGAGACCCGCTTGTGGTCCACCCGTGGCAGGAGGATCTCGCGTATCCGGTGATAGAGTCGCTGTGGGTCGCTTGCGATGCCGTCCTGACGGGCCAGTGCCTGCAACCGGGCGGCGATCTCCTGGATCACCGCCTGCGCCGGGTTGAGGCCGGCGCAGGCGCTCAGAGGCAGCAGGGCCAGGCCGGCGAACAGGGCCAGGAAGGGGGCGGTGTGGCGCTGAGTCATGATTCGGATCCCTGTGAGTGGTCTCACTGCGCTTCAGCGGCCGCTCCGGAAGACCCTTGAGCCGGCAGGTGTTCGTCGAACCAGGCGCGCAGCCAGTGGCCCGCCCGCGCGCCGCTGAAACGGCCCCGTTCTTCCCCGGCCACGAACAGGATCAGGGTGGGAAAGCCCCGGACCCGGTAATGGCCGGCGAGTTTCATGTTCTCGCCTTCGTCCACCTCGAGGCGCGCCAGGCGCAGGCGGCCGCGATAGTCGTCGAGGACCGGCAGGAGGTGGGGCTCCAAGGCGTGGCAGGGGCCGCACCAGTCGGCCCAGAAATCCACCAGGATCGGGACCTCGTGAGAGGCCCGCAGGACCTCCGCGTCGAATCCCTCCAGGTGGACGTCGAAGATCTGCTTTCCCTGTGCGCGCTCTGTACGCATGGCGGAGGACTCCCCTACATGTTAGAAATACCGCGAATTCACCAGTATACCCGTCCGACCGATCCCCGAGGAGGCACTCCATGAGCATTCCCGTGCGCGGCACCTATCCCGCCACCCGTATGCGGCGCATGCGCCGCGACCCCTTTTCCCGCCGCCTGATGCGCGAGACCTGCCTGACCCCGGACGATCTCATCTGGCCGGTCTTCGTGCTCGAAGGCGAGGCCCGGCGCGAACCCGTGCCGTCCATGCCGGGGGTGGAGCGCCTGAGCATCGACCTGTTGCTGGAGGCGGCGCGGGAATGCCGCGACCTGGGCATTCCCGCCCTCGCCCTGTTCCCGGTGACACCGCCGGCGGCCAAGTCGGAAGACGCCCGTGAGGCCTACAATCCCGACGGCCTCGCTCAGCGTGCGGTACGTGCCCTGAAGGAGGCCCTGCCGGACCTGGGGGTGATCACCGACGTGGCCCTGGACCCCTTCACCACCCACGGCCAGGACGGCCTCATCGACCCTTCCGGCTATGTCCTCAACGACGAGACGGTGGATTGCCTGGTGCGCCAGGCGCTCTCTCATGCCGAGTCCGGGGCCGACGTGGTGGCCCCCTCGGACATGATGGACGGACGCATCGGCGCGGTGCGCGAGGCCCTGGAGGCCGAGGGCCACCGCAACACCCGCATCCTCGCCTACTCGGCCAAATACGCCTCCAGCTTCTACGGACCCTTCCGCGACGCCGTGGGCTCGGCGGCCAATCTCGGTGGCGGCGACAAATACAGCTATCAGATGGACCCGGCCAATGGCGACGAGGCCCTGCACGAGGTGGCCCTGGACCTGGAGGAAGGCGCGGACATGGTCATGGTCAAGCCCGGGATGCCCTATCTGGACATCGTCCGGCAGGTCAAGGACGCCTTCCGGGTGCCCACCTTCGTGTATCAGGTGAGCGGCGAGTACGCCATGCTCAAGGCCGCCGCGGGCCAGGGTTGGCTGGACGAACGGGCGGTGGTGTTGGAGGCCCTCACATGCATCCGGCGCGCCGGGGCGGACGCCGTGCTCAGCTATTTCGCCCGGGATGTGGCGCGCTGGCTCCAGGATTGAGCGGCGATGGATCGCTATGCCGTGATCGGCAATCCCATCGCCCACAGCAAGTCGCCGGCCATCCACGCCGCCTTCGCCACCCAGACCGGGGAGCGGTTGGAATACGGCCGCATCCTGGGTGATCCCGCGACCTTCGAGATCCAGGCGCGGACCTTTCTCTCCGGTCCCGGGCGCGGCCTCAACGTCACCGTGCCCTTCAAGGAGCGCGCCTGCGCCCTCGCCGACGAACGCAGCGTCCGCGCCGAGGCGGCGGGTGCGGCCAATACCCTGATCCGCCTGCCGGACGATCGCATCCGCGCCGACAATACCGACGGCGTCGGCCTGGTGCGCGACCTGCGCGACAACCACGGGGTGGACATCGCCGGCCGCCGGGTGCTGGTGCTGGGCGCCGGCGGGGCGGCACGCGGCATCCTGGGCCCCCTGCTGGCGGAGGCCCCGGAGCGCCTGGTGGTGGCCAATCGTACCGCCGCCAAGGCCCTGGAGCTGGCGGCGCGTCTGGGGGGGGCGGTGGAAGGGATGGGCCTGGAGGGCCTCGAGGGCCGGCGTTTCGATCTGATCCTCAACGCCACGGCCGCGGGGCTGGCCGGCGAGGTGCCCCGCCTGCCCGCGGACTGTCTCGTCTCCGGTGGGGTGGTCTACGATCTGATGTATGGCGACCGGTCCACGGCCTTCGTGCGCTGGGGATTGGAACACGGGGCGGGGCAGGCCCTGGATGGACTGGGCATGCTGGTGGAGCAGGCGGCCGAGTCCTTCTTCCTCTGGCGCGGGGTGCGGCCCCGCACGGCCCCGGTGACCGCCCTCCTGAGGTCCGCCCGCAAGCGGCCCGCGCAAGGCCCCGGTGAAGGGGAGGGAGAATAACCTTGTAAAATACTCAACTAAGTGCTAGCGTGATCTCCGGACAAATCACCAAGGTACGGCCTCCATGCCCAATCTCTCAGCACAAGAACGGCTCGCCCTCACCGAAGGGATCATGCGTATGCTCGATCACTGGGGCCTCAGCGCGGGCGAGGTGATCAAGATCCTGGCCCTGCCCGGGGAGGTGCGCAGCCGCCAGGTCGCCCGCTATCGCAACGGCACCCCCTTTCCAGACGATCCCCAGGTGTTCAAGCGGATCGAATACCTGATCCGCATCGCCGATGCCCTGCGCACCTATTTCCCGCGCAATCCCGAGATGCGCGCTATCTGGATGCGCCGGGGCAATCGCAAGTTCGGGCGCAAGGCCCCCCTGGCACTCATGGTGGAAGGTGGCGAAAGCGGCCTGATCCGGGTGCTCTCCCATCTCGATTGCACCTTCGCCTGGGATTGCACGGGCTCGAAGGCGAAGTACTGAGCCGCTTCAGTCCACCTCCACCCGGTTGCGGCCTCCCCTCTTGGCACGATAGAGGGCCGCGTCGGCGCGCTTGCACAGGGTCAGGCCGTCTTCGTCGGGCAGGAGTTCGGCGACGCCGAGGCTGAGTCCCAGGCGGTGCTCGGGGTGGCCGGGCACGTGCAGTTCGGCCACCTTGCGCCGGATGCGCTCGGCCAGCAGTCGGGCACCGTCGCGATCGGTCTGGCCGAGCAGGATCAGGAATTCCTCTCCGCCGTAACGGAACACCAGGTCACTGTCGCGGATACTCTCGGCGAGGGTGTGGGCGACCGTCTGCAGGCAATGGTCGCCGACCACGTGGCCGTAGCCGTCGTTGATCTTCTTGAAGTGGTCGATGTCGGCCAGGATCACCGCCAACGGGCTCTGTTTGCGTTGGGCGAGCCGGACCTCGCGCCGCATCATCGTGTCCATGGCCGCACGGTTGTTGAGTCCGGTCAGGGGATCCTTGAGGGCGGAGCGCAGGGCGGCCTGGTAGAGGAGGCTGTTGCGTAACGGATAGAGCAGTGCGGCCAGGAGGTTTTCCAGGATCTCGATCTCCCTATCTGCAAACGGCCGTTCGCGAAACAGCGTGATCTCTCCCAGGAAGCGGTCTTGTACCCGCAGGCCGTAATCGAGGTGATGGCGTTCCTTCCTGCCCCGCAGGATCTCCTGCCCAAGTTCGGAATGGCGGTAACTCAGGCCGTCGAAACTCACGAAGGAGGCGAGTTCCCGGCGAAACAGGTCGATGAGTTCGTCCAGTTCAAGGGTGGTCTGGAGCAGGTTGCCGAGCGCCAGGACTTCATAGGGACGGCCCGCGGGAGGGGTGAGGGCAGCCCCGAGGATCTGGGTTTTGTGAGTATCGCTCGCCATCGGCATATCCGGCATGGTCATAGTGGTGCCCCGGTGAAACAAAGTCTGACGGTTGACGATATGCGACTTTTATGCCAACTCGTGGCCCGGCCTTTTGGTTCAGGAACGAGTTGCCGGAAACACCGAAGTCTGTGGATTTCACGTGTCCCAGGGAGGCATTGCCTTCCCAGGGACAGCGGCTTGTTCTCCCCGCCCAGTGCCCCGGACAAGGGGGCGACTCGAACCTGAACCGCAGCCGGCGCCAAGATTCAGTCGCTTCGAGCGGGGCGACGAGTGAGCGGCGGAATTATGGCATCTTGCCGTCTGGCGGCCAGATCCTGCCGGTGACGCCGGCACTGTCCGGCCCCATGAGAAAGAGATACGGTCCCAGGATGTCCTCTGGTGCCGCCCAGGTGCTGGGATCCTGGGCCGGGTAGATGCGGATGCGCAGGTCGCTGCGCACGGGCCCCGGGTCGATGGCGTTGGCGCGGATGCGGCCGTCCTTCTCGGTCTCGTCGGCGAGGATCTGCATCAGATTGTCGAGCCCGGCCTTGGATACGCCATAGGCCCCCCAATAGGCCCGGCCGCGCCGGCCCACCTTGTCGGTGGTGAAGAGGATGGAGGCATCCGGGGCCTGGCGCAGCAGGGGCAGACAGGCCTGGGTGAGCAGGAAGGGGGCGGTGAGGTTGATGCGCAGCACCCGCTCCCAGTCTTCGGGGTCGTAGTCGTCGATGCGGCTGAGGTAGGGGAGGAGGGCGGCATTGTGCACCAGGCCGTCCAGGCGGCCCAGATGTTGGCCGATGGAGGCCGCCATGCCATGGACCTCGGCCGGGCCCGCCTCGGCCAGGTCCATCTCGAAGATGGCCGGCTGGGGATGACCGGCCTGTTCGATCGCATCGTAGGTGGCCTCCAGTTCACGCAGGACCGGGCCGAGCAATACCAGGGTGGCGCCATGGGCGGCATAGGCGGTGGCGACCGCCCGGCCGATGCCGCTGCCGGCGCCGGTGACCAGGATGACACGGTCCTGCAACAGATCGGGGGCGGGCCGGTAGTCTTTCACTGGGGCGACTCCATAAGGGTGGGGGAGGGATTCTATACCCACTCGGAGGAACGGGCGACCAAGGGTACAGGTTTCGCCGCTTCCGCCGCTGCAATGGATCGAAGGTCAGCGTATTCTGCGGGGCGAACATGATCGAAGAAAGGCATTCGGAACAGAATCCGCGGGTGATCGACGCCAAGGCGCGTCAATTCCTGCGTTTTCTGCATCAGGTGATTACGGACGAGCGCCTGATCAAGGGTAAGCAAAAGGGGCAGGTGAAGCGTTCGGCCTGGGAGTCCATCGCCCAGGCGGTGATGCCCGAACCGGTGGAGAGGTTCGTGCGCTGTCATTTCGACCAGGTGTTGGTGTTCGTGGTCCAACGGCCCGAGATCTATGCCCGGGTGCGTCAACTGCTCGGTTCGGCCAAACATGCGGACACCCGCTACCGCATCATCCCGGACAAGGCCTCGCTGGCGTGGGAGATCGCCGACGAGGCGGGTGGGGAGAAGCTCTTCTTCGTCGAGTCACGCCCCGGCTTCATGCTGTTGAAGCGGCGCCTGAAACCGCGGGTCGTGAAGGCCTGAGCCAGATCCCACGCGCTCCAGCCGCCAGTGGGCGACGGCGAATTCCAGCAGCGCCTCCACCGATTCCGGGGGGGCCGGCGGCCGCGGTTGACCCAGGAAGGCGAGGGCGGCGAGCAGGGCGGGGATGGGGGCGTCCGGGTCCAGCGCCCGGGCGCCCTGCTGCTTGCTGAGCTTGTGTCCCTGTGGGTCGCGGACCAACGGGAGGTGGGCGTATTCGGGGGTGGGCAGGCCCAGGAGGGATTGCAGATAGATCTGACGGGGAGTGGAGGCGAGGAGGTCGGCGCCGCGCACCACCCGGGTGACGCCCTGCCAGGCATCGTCCACCACCACGGCGAGCTGGTAGGCATAGGGCCCGTCGGCGCGGCGGATCACGAAGTCCCCGATCTCCCGCTCCAGGTGCTGATGGACCCGGCCGCGGATCAGGTCATGGAATGAGATCCGTACGCCGCGGCAATCCAACCTCAGACTACAGGCGGCCTCCGGCGACGGGGGGCGCAGGCGGCAGGTGCCGGGATAGACGGTGCCCTCCAGGCCCGGGCGGCCGCGTTCCCTGATCTGTTTGCGGGTGCAGGCGCAGGCGTAGACCCGGCCGAGTTCCCGCAGCCGTGCCACGGCCTCGGCATAGGCCTCTTCGCGTCGGCTCTGATAGAGGACCGGTCCGTCCCAGTGCAGGCCGAAGGCCTCCAGGGTGTGGAGGATGTGGTCGGCCATCCGCGCGCGGCTGCGTCCGGGGTCGAGGTCCTCCATGCGCAGCCGCCACCGCCCGCCCTGGGCACGGGCGTCGAGGAAGCTGCCCAGGGCGGCCACCAGGGAGCCGAGGTGGAGCGGACCGGTGGGGGAGGGGGCGAAGCGCCCCACATAGGATGTCAGGCCTTCTGTCTCTCCCGGATCTCGTCCAGGGTCTTGCAGTCGATGCACAGGGTCGCGGTGGGGCGGGCCTCCAGACGGCGGATGCCTATCTCCACCCCGCAGGCCTCGCAATCGCCGTATTCGTCGTTGTCGAGGCGCACCAGGGCCTCGTCGATCTTCTTGATGAGTTTGCGCTCGCGGTCGCGGGTGCGCAGTTCCAGGCTGAATTCCGATTCCTGACTGGCACGGTCGTTCGGGTCGGGAAAATTGGTGGCGTCGTCCTTCATGTGGTGGACGGTGCGGTCCACCTCCTCCATGAGTTCCCGCTTCCAGGCCTCGAGGATGGAGCGGAAGTGGGCCTTCTGCCGTTCGTTCATGTATTCCTCGCCCGGTTCTTCCTGATAGGGAGGGAAACCGAACAGGCCGACGTTCTTGGTGTCGGTATCGGGCATTCCTGATACTCCGAAGGTGGCGGAAAATCCGGCCATTTTTAGCAGAAGGCGCGCGTTGCGGCAACCGCGAATTCGAGCCGGGTGAGCAGGCATCCCGGCTGGCAGAGGGCGCTTTCCGGTATCGTCCGACATGGCGGGAGCTTCCGTGTCTGCGGTCCCCCAGCCGGAGCCTGGGAACCGGAAATCCCGGATTCCGCTGTGCTCCATCCGGGCGGCGAATCCGGCCTCCAGGGGAGGCGCGGCGATGCCCACGGTCTGACCGCGGCGGTGGGGGATGTTACACTCGCTGTGGGAGTCGGCCGGACGGTCGCCGCCCGGCGGCCCCGGCCGCCGGGGGGAGGAAAGTCCGGGCTCCGCAGGGCAGGGTGCCAGGTAACGCCTGGGCGGCGCGAGCCGACGGAAAGTGCCACAGAGAGCAGACCGCCGATGGTCCGGCCACCCCCGGGTGGTGGGGCACAGGCAAGGGTGAAAGGGTGCGGTAAGAGCGCACCGCGCCGGTGGCAACACCGGTGGCAGGGTAAACCCCACCCGGAGCAAGACCAAATAGGGGGGCGTTCTCGTGGCCCGCGAGGCCCCCGGGTAGGTCGCTGGAGGCATGCGGCGACGCATGCCCTAGATGAATGACCGTCCTCGACAGAACCCGGCTTACAGGCCGGCTCCCGCCTTTTATACCCGGTCCCGTGTGAATAGGTCGTGTCTGGAGGGTATTCCTTGTGCCCTTGGGCAAGGTGCGGAAGTGAGTCATAGGGGGCGATGGCGTGTTTTCGCGACACTGCCCAGGGATGCGGGTGCGAGGGGCGGTCACGGTAGCGAGGCGTGGCCCAGGGAAGTGCTTTACGGAGCGGAGATGGAAGTATCCACCCGAAGGCCTGCTGCTAGGCATGTTCCAGATACTGTAACATCTGCCGTGGCGTCAGTTTGACGCTTGCCGGGCCGTTGCGGATGTAGAAGTCCTCGTCGTTGCCCACCAGCAGAAAGGCGGGCTCGGGCGATCGGCGGCATTCGATCACCAGGATCTCCCGGCCGTGCAAGGGGGTGACCAGGGTCTCGATGTAGCGGGCGAAGCCGCCGCCGATATGCTTTCCCAGCAGGTTCTTGACGTGCAACAGGCAACGGTCGGCGTTGGCGAAGGCGTCGGCCTCCAGGCCCAGGACCTCGCCGTCGTCGTTCACGCCGATGAGCAGGAGCCCGCCGCGGGTGTTGAGAAGGCCCACCACCCCCTTGAGCCAGGCCAGTTCGATGGCCTTGTCCGGCCGCCCGCTGCGCAGGTTGAAACGCACCGTGGACTTGAACTCCAGTTCCGGGCCTTCGCCCCTGCGCAGGAGGGCGTCGAGGCGCTCCTCGCGCCGTTCGGGATCGTCACTCAGGGCCTGCACCGGGCGCAGTTGATGGCCGTAGCGGCGCGCCAGCGCCCAGGCCGCCGCCAGCATCAGGCCCAGGATCAGCAGGCCCCAGCCGAGCAACTGGCCTCGACGGTGTTGGGTCAGGCCCACGAGGTCCTCCTCCGGGGCCGCCACCGCCAGCCACAGGGGATAACGGCCGTTGCCCAGGGGTTCGCTCATGAGCCACCAGTGGCCGCCGGGTCCGGCGAAGCGCAGGGGCTCGCGTGCCGGGCGGTCGGCCTGCCGCCAGGCCGCGAGGCCCGCCAGGATGGCGCCCGAGCCCAGGCGCCCCGGGTCCAGGGCCACCTCCAGGCGGCCGCCTTCGGTGGGCATCAGGAGCCGGCCTCCGCCTTCGTGCAGAAAGGCCAGGCCGCGCCCGCCCACCGGGATGCGGGCGATGGCCTGGAGCAGGTCGGAGAGCAACAGGTCGATCCCCAGCACCCAGCGGTGGCCTTGCCGTTGCCAGGAGACCGCGCCCGTGGTGCCCGGGGCGTTGCGGGTGAAGAACAGATAGGGCGGGGTCCAACGCGGCTCGGTGCCTGCGGCGATCTCGAACCAGGGCCGCCGGCGCGGGTCGTAGTCCAGGTGTGCCGGCCCCTGGCCCGGGCCGGTCCGGCCGTGCTCCCAGCGCATCCAGGTGAAACGGCCCTCGGCACTGCGCCGGCGCAGGGTCCAGGTGCCGTCGGCCTCGCGTGCCAGGAAGGCCTCGCGCCCCCGGTCGTCGGCCAGGGTCAGCCCGGAGACCTGGGGCAGGCGTTCCAGGAGGGGGATGAAGCGTCGTGCCAGGGCTTCGGGGTCCGGGGTCAGGTCGCCCTCCGCGCCCCAGGCTGCGGCCGTGTGCAGGGCCCGGTCCAGGGGGCGGAAGAACGCCAGCACCGCCTGGCGCGCCTCCTGGGCGGCGCGGCCGGTCTGCTCCATGGCCAGATCCCGGCTCATGCCCTTGCCCACCCAGGACCAGAGCCCCCAGAGGGCCAGGGCGGCCAGGGCCACCAGGGAGAGCAGATCGACGAGCAGACGCTTGCGGGGGGACAGGGAACGGAACACCGGGGCCTCGGGTGGGGGCTGAAAGGGGTGAACTATACCCGCACCCGCGGGCTTTTTCCGGCCGATCGAGGGCACGATCAGGACCACGTCATCCAACCACTCAAGTCATTGAAAACCGCGCCAGTGGCCTTCCCTGAAAATGTCTGCGGCAGGGATGCCGCAGTCAAGCCTACAGGGAGGTATTCACGGCGTTTTTCAGGGAAGGCCACTGGCCGAGGGGCGGTTAGATGACGGAGCCCTGAGGGCACGATACGGGTGAGGGGGTATATCATGGGGTGTCCCGGAGAACCCAGCGAGGGCCCATACGGATGCAGATCTATCTGGTCGGCGGTGCCGTGCGTGACCGCCTGCTCGGGCGGCCCGTGAGCGAGCGTGACTACGTGGTGGTGGGGGCCACCCCCGAGGAGATGAGGGCCCGCGGTTTTCGCCAAGTGGGGCGCGAGTTTCCGGTCTTCCTGCACCCCCGGACGGGCGAGGAATACGCCCTGGCCCGCACCCGGCGCAGGCCGCGCGCGGAGGCTGGGCCGCCGGTGGTCCACGCCTCCCCCGAGGTGACCCTGGAACAGGACCTGGCCCGCCGCGACCTCACCATCAACGCCCTGGCCGAGGACGACGCGGGGCGGCTCGTGGATCCCTACGGCGGCCTCGCCGATCTGCGGGCACGGCGTCTGCGTCACCTCTCCCCGGACTTTGCCGAAGACCCGGTGCGCATCCTGCGGGTGGCCCGGTTCATGGCCAGATACCGCGGCCTGGGGTTCCATGTGGCGGCCGAGACCCTGGCGCTCATGTCCGCCCTGGTGGCGGAAGGGGCCCTCGACCGGGTGACGCCGGAGCGGGTCTGGAAGGAGACCGAGCGCGCCCTGGGCGAGCCCCATCCCGCGGCCTTCGTGGAGACCCTGCGCGCCTGCGGCGCCTTGCAAAGGCTGTTTCCGGAACTGGAGCGCCTGTTCGGGGTGCCGCAGCCGGCGCGCTGGCATCCGGAGATCGACACCGGGGTGCACACCCTGCTGGTGGTGGAACGGGCGCGGGCCTTGAGCGACGATCCGGCGGTGGTGTTCGCGGCCCTCACCCACGACCTGGGCAAGGGCACCACGCCCGCGGACATCCTGCCCAGCCACAAGGGCCATGAGGGGCGGGGCGCCGAGCTGGTGGCGGGTCTCTGCCGGCGCTGGCGGGCGCCCAACCGGTTCCGCGACCTGGCCCTGGCGGTGGCCCGTTGTCACGGCCTCACCCATCACGCCTTCGAGCTGCGGCCGGCGCGGGTGGTGGATCTCTTCGCCGACCTCGACGCCTTCCGCCGCCCGCGCCGGCTGGAGGATTTCCTGCTCGCCTGCGAGGCGGACTACCGCGGCCGTTACGGTTTCGAGGAACGCCCCTACCCCCAGGCCGAGCAGGTGCGCCTCTGGTTCCGGGCGGCGGCGACCGTGGACGCGGGCGCGCTGGCCCGCGCGCTGCCCGAGCCCGCCCGCATCCCCGGCGCGGTGCGGGAGGCGCGGATCGCGGCGGTGCGCCGGGCGCCGCGCCTGCCCGTCCCGGACGAGACCTGATGGAGGGCTATGCCGCCCTGTTCGGCGCCAGCTTTCTGGCCGCCACCTTCGTGCCCTTCTCCTCGGAGGCCCTGCTGGTCGCCCTGCTGATCGCCGGCGCCGACGCCTGGTCCGCCTGGGCGGTGGCGAGTGTGGGCAATACCCTCGGCGGCCTGTTGAACTGGTTCCTGGGCCGCCACCTGCGGCGTTACCGGGAGCGGCGTTGGTTTCCCGTGGACGCGCCCCGCCTGGAGCGGGCGGCCCGGGGTTTTCGCCGCTACGGGGCCTGGAGCCTGTTGTTCAGTTGGCTGCCGGTGGTGGGCGATCCCCTGACCCTGGCGGCGGGGGTGTTGGGCTACGGCCTGCTCCCCTTCCTGGCCCTGGTGTTCCTGGGCAAGGCGGCCCGCTATGGGCTGCTGGTGGCAGGCGTGGCGGCGGCCTCGTGAGCCGCGAACCGCCCCGTCACAGCGCCGCCCGCTGGGCCTGGGAGTTCCTCCGCCGCAATCCCGGATACCGGCGCCAGTGGCGGGCCTTCAAGGCCACCTGGGATGCCTTGGAGGCCGCCTACGGCCGCCCGCCCCGGCGCGACTTCAATGCCTGGAAGCGCGATCCCCGGGCCTGGGTGAGCGCCGCCGAATGCCCCGAAGGCGAGTGCCGGGTGGACCAGGACAAGGTCCTCATCGAATGCGCCCTGGGGGCGCGTTGGGGGTTCTACAAGTTCCCGCCGGACCCGGACGACGCCGAGGCGGTCGAGGCGGGGCGGTTGCGCTGGCGGCCCTTGGAACGGACGGCGGTGGAGGTGCGGGGCGAGGACCCCGGCTGGCTGGGCGCGGACCCGGCCCGGGTCGCCCTGGGCTTCGATCTGCGCCTGCCCCTGGCGCCCCAGTGGGCGCAGGCGAAGCGGCGCCTGCAGATCCTCCAACGACGACGGCTGCGCTGCGGGGAGATCCGCCTGCTCCGCATCCGTGAACTCGCCCCGCGCCTGGCGCTGTGTCTGCGCCTGTTGGACCGGGAGGCGGCCGGTGAAGATCCGGCACGCGATCCGGAACTGGCCGGCGAGGACCTGGCCGCCCTGCGCCGCGAGGCCCTGGCCTGGCGTGACGGCGGCTACCGGACGCTGGCCGGGCTGCCGGAATAGCGGGCGGGGTCACTCGATGCCGAGCTTGGCGATGCGGTAACGCAGCGATCTCAGGGTCATGCCCAGGCGCCGGGCCGCGGCGGTGCGGTTCCAGTGGGTGGCCTCCAGGGCCTTGACGATGGCCTGGCGCTCCACCTCCCCCAGGTAGTCCTCCAGGGAGCGGTCGTCAGCGGCGGGAGCAGGGGCGCGGGCGCTGCGCAGTTGCAGGTCGGCGGCCTCGATGCGCCCGTGCTCGCACAGGGCGGTGGCGCGTTCGAGGATGTTCTCCAGTTCGCGCACGTTGCCGGGGAAGGTGTAGGTCCTGAGCGCGTCCAGGGCCTCGGGGGACATCCGCGGGCGGGGCAGGCCGGTGCTACGCGCGGCCCGGGTGAGGAAGTGTTCCACCAGCAGGGGGATGTCCTCGGGGCGTTCGCGCAGCGCCGGCAGATGCAGTTCGATGACGTCGATGCGGTAGAAGAGGTCCTCACGGAAATCACCGCGCTCCACCAGGGCCGCCAGGTCCTTGTGGGTGGCGCTGAGGACGCGCACGTCCACCGGGACCTCGCGGGTGGCGCCCAGCGGGCGCACCGCCTTCTCCTGGATCGCCCGCAGCAGCTTCACCTGCATGGCCGTGGGCAGGTCGGCCACCTCGTCGAGGAACAGGGTGCCGCCGTCGGCGGCCTGGAACAGGCCGTTGCGGTCTGCGGTGGCGCCGGTGAAGGCCCCCTTGCGGTAGCCGAAGAGTTCCGCCTCCATCAGGTCGGCGGGGATGGCACCGCAGTTGACGGGGACGAAGGGCGCCTCGGCGCGCGGCCCCTGCTGGTGGATCAGACGCGCGGCCAGTTCCTTGCCGGTACCCGATTCGCCGCTGATGTAGACCGGCGCCTGGCTGCGCGCCAGCTTGCGGATCAGGTGGCGGATGTCGTTCATGGCGGGGGAGCGCCCGAGCAGGGCCGCGCCCCGGCCGGCGCGGTCCTGGCCCTGGTTCAGACGCAGGGCGGACTGTACCAGGCGGCGCAGGGCCTGGAGGTCCACGGGCTTGGAGATGAAGTCGAAGGCCCCGGCCTTCATGGCCTCGATGGCGGTCTCCATGTTGCCGTGCGCGGTGATGATGGCCACCGGCAGGTGGGGATGGCGTTCGCCGATGTAGCGGACCAGGTCGATGCCGTCGCCGTCCGGCAGGCGCATGTCGGTGAGGCAGAGATCGAACGGCCGTCGGGCGAGGGCCGTACGCGCCCCGTCCAGATCGGACGCCGGTACGGCGTCGATGTCCATGCGCGCCAGGGTGAGCTGGAGCAGCTCCAGGATGTCGGGCTCGTCGTCCACGATGAGCGCCAGGGTCATGTGGGGCCTCCTCTTTCGTCTTTTCCGGCCAGCCGCCAGTTTCGGAACCTCAGGTGGAAACAGCTCCCCCCGGATGGGACGGGCATGTATTCCAGGCCGATCCAGTTGATCTCACAGAGTTCCCGGGCGATGTAGAGGCCCAGGCCCGTGCCCTGGTTGCGGGTGGTGAAGAAGGGCTCGAATATCTGGCGGGCCTTCCCCGGTGGAATCCCAGGGCCGTCGTCGAGTACGTCCAGGTAGGGATAGGGGCTCTCCCTGGACAGGCCGCCGGCGAGCTGGATCCGCACATCGGGACCGGCGTGACTCACGGCATTGTCGCACAGGATCTCCAGGACTTGGCGGAGCTGTCTGGGATCGGCCTGGACCTCCAGACGGGGGGGGGCGATCTCTACCGTCGGTGCCTCAGGGGCTTGCGGGTGCAGGTCGGCGAACTCCCGGACGAAGGCCGCGCACCAGGCGGCCAGGGGGAGGAATTCGGGGCGTGCCCGGCTGCGCCGGGAGAGCCCGAGCACGGTCTCCACGATCTCGTTCACGCGCCGGGTATTGTCGCCAATGATCTCGATCAGGCGCCGGTCACCGCTGTCCAGGGCGTCGCTCTCGGCGAGCAACTGGGCGGCGTGGCCGATGGCCCCGAGGGGGTTGCGGATCTCGTGGGCGATGCTCGCGGTGAGGCGGCCGAGGGAGGCCAGCTTCATTTGCTGGGCCTGCTCGGCGACCCGGGCGTTGTCTTCGAGGAACACCAGGGTGGCGCCGCCGGCACCGCCCAGGGGCATGAAGCCGGGCTTGATCTCGGGACCACCCGTCTGGGGACGGTAGATGGCCGGGCGGCGTGTGGGGTCCCTGCGCCACTGTCTCAGCATCTCCGCGATGGGCGGTGAGACAGACTTCAAGGGGGCGCCGCGCTCGGCCCGGGGCATGCCCAACAGGCGCCAGGCGGTGAGGTTCAGGTGGCGGATGACGCCCTCGCCGTCCACCACCAGCACTCCGGTGTTCATGTGCTGGATGATGTAGTCGTTGAGTGCGCCGAGGTTGGCCAGATCCAACTTCTGGCGGGCGGCCAGGCGTTCGCCCTCCTGGATACGGCGCGCCAACCCATGGGCGAGCAGGGCGACGGCGAAGAAGGTGACGCCCAGGAGACCGGCCTGGGGGAAGGCGAGGAACTGGGCCTCCCCCCGCCACCAGGCGAAGAGCTGCTCTGCGAGCACTGCCAGGGTGGCGAGGGAGGCGTGGAGCAGGGCCAGGCGCCCGGCCATGAGCAGGCTGCCGCCGGTGAGGGACACCGCGATGAGCAGGGCCAGGCCGCTGGAGACACCGCCGCTCGCGTGCATGAGCAGGGTCAAGGCGGCGATGTCGATCCACAGGGCCCATTGCACCTGGCGTTGCGCCGCGGGGGTGTGCCAATGCACGAACAGGCCGCCGGCCAGGACGAAGCCCAGGTAGAGGAGCGAGACCAGGGCGAACAGGGCGGGGGCCGCCGCGCCCAGGGTCCAGTAGCGGCCGCCGAAGAAGAACAGATCCACCAGGATCAGGGCGATGGCCAGGCGGTAGACGAAGAACATCCGCAGGCCCTGCCAGGAGGGGGCGAGGCGCTGCGTCGTGCTCGGCGGAGGGGGGAGGGCGGTCATGGGCGGCGTTGCTTCGGAAAGTGCCCCCATCATAGACGGCCCCGCTTTCCTGCGTCATCCACCGGGGCCCGAATGCTATACTCGCCCGGGTTTGCCGCCCTGGGGCGGCCCCTCGGAGCCGAGAATGAACCTGCACGAATACCAGGCGAAGGAGTTGTTCAGCGAGTACGGCATCCCCGTCCCTTCCGGGCTGACGGCGGAGACCCCGGACGAGGCCCTGGCCGCGGCCCGCGAGCTGGGCGGAGACACCTGGATGGTCAAGGCCCAGGCCCACACCGGCGGCCGGGGCAAGGCCGGCGGGGTGCTCCGGGCGCGGGGGTACGAAGAGTTGGCGGTGGCCGCCCGGCGCCTCCTGGGCAGCCGCTTGGTGACGGCCCAGAGCGGCCCCGCCGGCCTGCCCGTTTCCCGGGTGCTGATCGAACGGCCCACGGCCATCGGGCGCGAACTCTATCTGGGGATGCTGGTGGATCGCGCCCGGGGCAGAGTGTTGATCATGGCCTCGCCCGACGGTGGCATGGACATCGAACAGGTGGCCCGCGAGACCCCCGCGCGGATCCTTTCCACCCCCGTCCAGCCCGCGGCCGGCCTGCAACCCTGGCAGGCGCGCCGGCTGGGCTTCGCCCTCGGCCTGGACAGGGACGGGATCCGGCTGTTGGCGCGCCTCCTCGGTGGCCTCTACCGGCTGTTTCTGGAATGCGACGCCGGCCTGGTGGAGATCAACCCCCTGGTGATCACGGCGGAAGGCGGCCTCGTCGCCCTGGACGCCAAGATCCACCTCGACGACAACGCCCTCTACCGCCATCCCGCCCTGCAGGCCCTCCACGATCCCTCCCAGGAGGACCCGCGCGAACTGGAGGCGGCCCGCCACGGCCTCAACTACGTGCGCCTGGACGGCACCATCGGTTGCATGGTCAACGGCGCCGGCCTGGCCATGGCCACCATGGACCTGGTCAAGCTGCACGGCGCCGAACCGGCCAATTTCCTCGACGTGGGCGGCACCGCCACCGCCGAGCGGGTGGCCGAGGCCTTCAAGCTCATCCTCTCGGACCGGCGGGTGCGGGCGGTGCTGGTGAACATCTTCGGCGGCATCGTGCGCTGCGACCTGATCGCCGAGGGTATCGTCCAGGCGGTGCGCAAGGTGGCCATGGAGGTGCCGGTGGTGGTGCGCCTCGAAGGCACCAACGCCGAGCGGGGCCTGGAGATCCTCGCCGCCAGCGGCCTCGACCTGATCGCCGCCGAGGATCTGGAGACCGCCGCCACCCAGGTGGTGGCCGCGGCCGGAGGGGCGCAGGCATGAGCATCCTCGTCGATCGTCACACCCGGGTGATCTGTCAGGGCTTCACCGGCCGACAGGGGACCTTCCACAGCGAGCAGGCGATTGCCTACGGCACCCGCCTGGTGGGTGGGGTGACCCCGGGCAAGGGCGGGCAGACCCATCTCGACCGGCCGGTGTTCGACACCGTGCACGATGCGGTGCGCGAGACCGGCGCCGAGGCCAGCATGATCTACGTGCCCGCCGCCTTCGCCGCGGACGCGGTCCTGGAGGCGGCCGACGCCGGCATCCGCCTCGTCGTGTGCATCACCGAGGGCATCCCGGTGCTGGACATGCTGCGGGTGCGCGCCGCCCTCACGGGCGGCGACACCCGCCTGATCGGGCCCAACTGTCCCGGCATCATCACCCCGGGGGAGTGCAAGATCGGCATCATGCCCGGGGCCATCCACCGCCCCGGCCGGATCGGCATCGTCTCCCGTTCCGGCACCCTCACCTACGAGGCGGTCCATCAGACCACCCGCGAGGGCCTGGGCCAGAGCACCTGCGTCGGGATCGGCGGCGACCCCATCCACGGCCTCGACTTCATCGACTGCCTGGCCCTGTTCGAGGCCGATCCCGCGACCGAGGGGGTGGTCCTGGTGGGGGAGATCGGCGGCAGCGCCGAAGAAGAGGCCGCGGCCTATATCCGCGACCACATGCGCAAGCCCGTGGTGGCCTATATCGCCGGGGTCACCGCCCCGCCCGGTCGCCGCATGGGTCATGCCGGGGCCATCGTCAGTGGCGGCCAGGGCACCGCCGAGGGCAAATACGCCGCCCTCGAGGCCGCCGGCGTGGCGACGGTGCGTTCCCCCACCGAGATGGGGCGGCGCATGGCCGCGCTCCTGCGGGCCTGAGCCATGGGGCTGCGGATCTGGCTGGCGCAGTTGGACCTCCTGGTGGGGGATGTGGAGGGCAACGCCCGGCGTATGGCGGAGGAGGCGCTGCGGGCGCGCGACCGGGAAGGCGCGGACCTGGTGATGTTTCCCGAACTCGCCCTGACCGGCTATCCGCCGGAGGACCTGCTCCTGCGCCCCGACTTCCTGCAGGCCGGCGAACGGGCCCTGCAATGGTTGGCCGAGAGCGTGCGCGGCGTCACCCTGGTCCTGGGCTACCCGCGGCAATGGCAGGGCCGGCTGTTCAATGCCGCCGGGGTCATCCGCGACGGCCGCTTCCTGGCCGAGTATCACAAACAGCACCTGCCCAATTACGGGGTGTTCGACGAGAAACGCTACTTCACCCCAGGCGAGACCCCCTGCGTGTTCGAGCTGGGTGGCGTGCCCCTGGGGCTCAGCGTGTGCGAGGACATCTGGCAACCCGGCCCGGCCCGCCAGGCCCGGGAGGCCGGGGCCGGCTGTCTGCTCAACCTCAACGCCTCGCCCTTCCACGGTGGCAAACAGCGGGAGCGCGAGGCCCTGGTGCGGCAGCGGGTCGGGGAACTGGGCATCCCCCTGGTCTACCTCAATCTGGTGGGCGGCCAGGACGAACTGGTGTTCGACGGCGGCTCCTTCGTCATGGACGCGCAGGGCCGGCTCCGCCTGCGTCTGCCCTTGTTCCAGGAGGCGGGGGCCTCCATAGCGGTGGATGCCGGGGGCGGGGTCCACACCGGGGAGGTGCAGGAACCGTTACCCGAAGACGATGCCGCCGTCTATGGCGCCCTGGTCCTCGGGATCCGGGACTATGTGACCAAGAACGGTTTCAAGGGGGCCGTGCTCGGTCTCTCCGGGGGCATCGACTCGGCCTTGACCCTGGCCCTGGCGGTGGATGCCCTGGGGGCGGAACGGATCGAGGCCGTACTCATGCCCTCCCGCTACACTGCCGACATGAGCGTCGAGGACGCCCGCGCCGAGGCCAAGGTCCTGGGTGTGCGCCATCGCCTCATCCCCATCGAGCCGGCCTTCGAGAGCCTCCTCGGGATGCTCTCCGAAGAGTTCGCCGGCCTGCCTCCGGATACCACGGAGGAGAATATCCAGGCGCGTATCCGCGGCATCATCCTCATGGCCATCAGCAACAAGTTCGGGCGCATCCTCCTCACCACCGGCAACAAGAGCGAGATGGCCGTGGGCTATGCCACCCTCTACGGCGACATGGCCGGTGGCTTCGCGCCCCTCAAGGACGTGCCCAAGACCCTGGTCTACCGGCTCGCGCGCTACCGTAACCGGATCTCGGCGGTGATCCCCGAGCGGGTCCTGGAACGCCCGCCCTCCGCCGAACTCGCCCCCGATCAGAAGGACGAGGACAGCCTGCCGCCCTACGAGGTCCTCGATCCCATTCTGCAACGCTATATCGAGCTGGACCAGGGGATCGAGGAGATCGCCGTGGCCGGATTCGAGCCCGCGACGGTGCGCCGCATCGCGCGCCTGGTGGACCGCAACGAATACAAGCGCCGTCAGGCCCCGCCGGGGGTGCGCATCAGCCGTCGCGCCTTCGGCCGGGACCGGCGTTATCCCATCACCAACGGGTTCGGTTGAAGGCCGCCTTCGGCCGACCCACACCATTCGCCAAGGGGAGTGACCCAATGAAAAAGATCGAAGCCATCATCAAGCCCTTCAAGCTGGACGACGTGCGCGAGGCCCTCTCGGCCATCGGCATCACCGGCATGACCGCCACCGAGGTCAAGGGCTTCGGGCGCCAGAAGGGCCACACCGAACTCTACCGCGGGGCCGAGTACGTGGTGGACTTCCTGCCCAAGATCCGGCTCGAGATCGTGGTCTCCGAGGACGATGTGGAACGCTGCGTGGAGGCCATCGTGGAGGCCGCGCGCACCGGTAAGATCGGTGATGGCAAGATCTTCGTCAGCGCCGTTGAACAGGTGGTGAGGATTCGTACCGGGGAGCAGGATCAAGAGGCGATCTGAACTCGCGTTACTGCCGGAGAGGCCTCGCTGGCGATGGTTGGCGCGGTGCAGACCGCTCTTGGCCTCTGGCGACCGTCTTCTGTCCCCTGTTACAATCCACGCCGCGTTTTTCCCGACGAGGCCCCCATGTCACTGCAACACTCGGATGTCGAAAAGATCGCCCGTCTCGCCCATCTCGCCTTGAACGGCGACGAGGCGGACGCCTATGCCACGGAACTGTCCGGGATTCTCGATCTGGTGGCGCAGATGGAGCGGGCGGATACGACCGGGGTGACGCCCATGGCCCATCCCCTGGATATGCCCCAGCGCCTGCGTCCGGACGAGGTCACGGAGGGGGACCGGCGGGACTTCTACCAAGCCATTGCCCCGGCCACCGAACGGGGTCTCTATCTGGTCCCCAAGGTCATCGATTGAGGCCCCCATGCACCAATTCTCCCTCGCCCGGCTCGCCGCCGGTCTGGCTGCCGGTGAGTTCTCCAGCCGCGAACTCACCGCGCATTTCCTCGACCGGATCGAACGTCACGATCCCCGGCTCAACGCCTTCGTCACCGTGACCCGTGATGCCGCCCTGGCCCAGGCCGGGGCCGCGGATGCCCGATTGCGGGCGGGGGAGGCGGGCCCCCTCACTGGTATCCCCCTGGCCCACAAGGACATCTTCTGTACCGAGGGGGTGCGCACCAGTTGTGCCTCGCGGATGCTCGATGGTTTCACCGCCCCCTATGACGCCACCGTGGTGGAGCGCCTGAAGGCAGCGGGCATGGTGATGTTGGGCAAGACCAACATGGACGAGTTCGCCATGGGTTCGTCCAGCGAGACCTCCTGGTACGGCCCGGTGAAGAACCCGTGGGATCCGGCGCGGGTACCCGGGGGGTCGTCCGGCGGCTCGGCGGCGGCGGTGGCGGCGCGCCTGGCCCCGGCCGCCACGGGTACCGATACCGGTGGTTCGATCCGTCAGCCTGCGGCCCTTTGCGGTCTGAGCGGGCTCAAGCCCACCTATGGCCGGGTCTCGCGTTGGGGAATGATCGCCTTCGCCTCCAGCCTGGATCAGGGCGGCCCCATGGCCCGCAGCGCCGAAGACCTGGCCTTGTTGCTCCCGGCCATGGCGGGTTTCGATGAGCGCGACTCCACCAGCAGTCCGGAACCTGTGCCTGACTACCCGGCCCAACTGGACGAGGACGTGAAGGGCCTGCGGGTCGGCCTGCCCAGGGAATGGTTCCGCGAGGGCCTGGACGCCGGGGTGGCGGCCTCCATCGAGGAAGCGCGTCGGGTATTGGAGGGCCTGGGGGTGGTCTTCCGCGACATCGACCTGCCCAACAGCGCCCTGGCGGTGCCGGCCTATTATGTGGTGGCTCCGGCCGAGTGTTCCTCGAACCTGGCCCGTTACGATGGTGTCCGTTACGGATATCGTTGCGAGGCCCCGCGTGACCTGGAGGACCTCTACCGCCGCTCCCGCTCGGAGGCCTTCGGGGCCGAGGTGAAGCGGCGTATCATGATGGGGACCTATGTCCTCTCGGCGGGCTATTACGACGCCTATTATCTAAAGGCCCAGAAGATACGCCGCCTGATCGCCGATGACTTCCGCGCCGCCTTCGCCGAAGTGGATCTGATCCTGGGGCCCACCAGCCCGACCCGCGCCTTCCGTCTGGGCGAGAAGACGGCGGACCCGGTGACCATGTACCTCTCCGATATCTATACCATCGCCGTGAACCTCGCGGGCCTGCCCGGACTGACCGTGCCGGCACCGATGGCCGGTGGCTTGCCGGTGGGCCTGCAATTGGTGGGCGACTATTTTCAGGAGGGGCGGTTACTCAATCTCGCCCACCGCCTGCAACGGACCACCGATTGGCACTTGGCGACCCCGCCGGGCTTCGACTGAGGAAGGGGAGGTAACAGATCCATGCAATGGGAGACCGTCATCGGACTGGAGATCCACACCCAGCTCCTCACCCGTTCCAAGATTTTCTCGGGCGCCCCCACCGCCTTTGGGGCCGAGCCCAACACCCAGGCCTGTCCCGTCGATCTGGGGATGCCGGGAGTGCTGCCGGTGCTCAACCGGCGGGCGGTCGAACTGGCGGTGCGCTTCGGCACCGCCATCGGCGCGGAGATCGCCCGCAGGTCCGTCTTCGCCCGCAAGAACTACTTCTATCCGGATCTCCCCAAGGGCTACCAGATCAGCCAGTACGAGCTGCCTGTGGTGGGGCGGGGAGCGGTGGAGATCTCGTTGGAGGACGGCTCCACCAAGACCATCGGCGTGACCCGCGCCCATCTCGAGGAGGACGCCGGCAAATCCCTGCACGAAGACTTCCAGGGCATGACGGGCATCGACCTCAACCGTGCCGGGACCCCCCTGCTGGAGATCGTTTCCGAACCCGACATGCGCTCGCCGGCGGAGGCCGTGGCCTATGCCCGCAAGATCCATCAGCTCGTGCGCTACATCGGCATCAGCGACGGCAACATGCAGGAGGGCTCCTTCCGCATGGACGCCAATGTCTCGGTGCGCCCGCGTGGGCAGCATGCCCTGGGGACCCGCACCGAACTCAAGAATCTAAATTCCTTCCGTTTCCTGGAGAAGGCCCTGGCCTTCGAGGTGGAGCGCCAGGTCGAGGTGATCGAGTCGGGGGGGGCGGTGGTGCAGGAGACCCGCCTGTACGATGCCGACCGCGATGAGACCCGCCCGATGCGGGGCAAGGAGGAGGCCAACGACTATCGTTACTTCCCCGATCCCGATCTCCTGCCTTTGGAGATCGATACCGCCTTCATCGCGGCCGCCACCCGCGACCTGCCCGAATTGCCCGATGCGCGGCGGCGGCGCTTCGTGTCTCAGTACGGACTCAAGGACCATGACGCGGGCGTGCTCACCGCGAGCCGGGAACTGGCGGATTTCTTCGAGGAGGTGACGGAAGTCTGCGGCGAGGCCAGGCTGGCGGCCACCTGGGTCATGGGCGACCTGGCCGCGGCCCTCAACCGGACCGCCCTGGAGATCCAGGGATCGCCCGTGGATGCGGCCATGCTGGGCGGGCTGTTGCAGCGCATCCTGGACGAGACCCTCTCCGGCAAGATCGCCAAGCAGGTGTTCGAGGCCATGTGGGCGGGCGAGGGCACGGCCGACGAGATCATCCAGGCCCGCGGGCTCAAACAGATCAGCGACAGCGCCGAACTGGAGGCCATCGTCGACGAGGTCATCGCGGCCAATCCCAAGCAGGTGGAGCAATTCCGCGCGGGCAAGGAGAAGTTGTTGGGCTTCTTCGTGGGCCAGGTGATGAAGGCCACCCGCGGTCAGGCCAATCCCAAGCAGGTGAACGCATTGTTGCGGAAACGCCTCCAGGGATGATGGCGCAAGGCGCGATCCGGTGTCATAGCGCAGCGGAGACGAGGGTTACGGCGGTGCGCAGAAGATCCCTATGCATATATCGGATCATGGCCCGTTGCACCTGCGGGTGATTGCTCGTCATGGTCTCCGCTATGGGTCGCTTCTGCACCTCGTCCAGGGACAAGTAGGGATACCTTACGGAACACGAAAAACCCACCTGCGCCGAGTATCCCGTCTGTCAGGATGCCTTGGAGAGAGGGGGGGGCTTTTCTTCCTCAGCGATGGGGTCGCTCTGATCGGAGCGATGGAATTCCACCAGATGCGATCCGGTGGCGATGAGATCGCCGTCTTCGAGGAGGCGGGACTTTGTCTGCATCGGCTCGCCATTCAAGAGCACACGTTGGCTTGGATCCAGGATGAGGAGTCGGTAGCCGTCGGCGCTTCTGGAGATGGCCGTTGGTGTCACCCCGTCGCTACGTAGGCCCAACAGGGGTAGGTCGATGTTCACGGTATGCCCGCGCGCGGGGCCTCCCACGAAACGGAGGTAGGCCTGCCCCCGAGGGGGTGTCTGCCTCAACGTTCCGGTGGCTGGGGCCGTTCTCGTCTCGAACTCCGTGGGAAAGAGGAGCGAGGGGGGAGGCTCTTCAGCGCAGTATTTCAGCGTCTGTCCACCGATCTGGATCAGATCCCCGTCGTTCAGGAATACGCTGCGGATCGTCCGTTCATTGACGCGGACGCCACTCCTCCCCTGCAAGACGGTGAGCATGCAACCATGCGGACCCGAGACGATGCGCAGATGGTGCTCGCTGATCTGGGGACCGTCGATACGGGCGGTGTCGTCCGCCCCGCATCCGACGGTGATGAAGCCCCGGTCCGGGATATGCAGTTCCTTCATCTGTTCGCCGTCGAACCAGGTCAGCCTTGCCATGTTCGTCTGTCTTGCAACGGTTGCGCGCCCATGTCCTGGGTCCTGAACCATTCTTGTTCACCATTCGGTTCAAGGTCAATCATTTCCATTCATTTTCCATGAAAAAAGAAAAATCTGACGCCGGCACCTCCTTGAGGACCATGCGATGGCGCCTCCCTGCAGCACAGGTGCGACGACCACTACGACTGGGTAGAAGGTCATGTGCCACGGAGACACATCCCAGAGGGATGCCCGATCCGCATTTGTTACTGGGCCTGAAGCCCGCTATCCTAAGACGTTTACTCTGGATCGGGAGCAGGTGATGGCGCCCAAGACCCTGTACGAGAAGTTGTGGGATACTCACGTGGTGAGGACGGATCCCGACGGCACGGCGCTTCTCTATATAGACCGCCACCTGCTGCACGAGGTCACCTCGCCCCAGGCCTTCGAGGGCCTGCGTCTGGCCGGGCGCAGGCCCTGGCGGCCCGGGGCCAATCTCGCCACGGCCGACCACAACGTCCCCACCCGGGAGCGCGCGGCGGGCATTCCGGACCCGGTCTCACGCCTCCAGGTGGAGACCCTGGAGCGCAATTGCCGTGAGTTCGCGATCCCGGAATTCGGCATGCATGACCGTCGCCAGGGCATCGTCCACGTGATCGGGCCGGAGCAGGGGCTGACCCTGCCGGGGATGACCCTGGTCTGCGGTGATTCCCATACCTCCACCCACGGTGCCCTCGGTGCCTTGGCCTTCGGTATCGGCACTTCCGAGGTGGAGCACGTCCTCGCCACCCAGTGCCTGATCCAGAAGCGCGCCCGGACCCTGCGCGTTCAGGTGGATGGGACCCTGGCCCCGGGGGTGACCGCCAAGGACCTGATACTCGCCATCATCGGCGAGATGGGCACCGCGGGCGGCACCGGCCACGCCATCGAATTCGCCGGGGAGGCGGTCCGCCGGCTGTCGGTCGAGGGGCGCATGACCCTGTGCAACATGGCCATAGAGGCGGGCGCCCGGGCCGGTTTCGTGGCCGTGGACGAGACCACCCTCGACTATGTCCGAGGGCGGGCCTACGCCCCCAAGGGCGAACTCTGGGAACGCGCCGCGGCCTCCTGGCGTCGCTTGCACAGCGATCCCGGGGCCCGCTTCGATCGCGAGGTGCGTTTGCGGGGGGATGCGGTGGAACCACAGGTGACCTGGGGGACCTCGCCGGAGATGGTGGTATCGGTGAGGGCCGCCGTTCCCGATCCGGAGGCCGAGGCCGATCCGGTGAAGGCGGCGGGGATGCGCCGTGCCCTGGAGTACATGGATCTGACCCCGGGAACGCCCATTCAGCAGATCGCCATAGACAAGGTGTTCATCGGCTCCTGCACCAACTCGCGCATCGAGGACCTGCGGGAGGCCGCGGCCGTCCTGCGCGGTGGCCGGGTTGCGGCCTCGGTGAAGCAGGCCCTGGTGGTGCCGGGTTCCGGCCCGGTCAAGGCTCAGGCGGAGGCGGAGGGGTTGGACCGGGTGTTCGAACAGGCGGGATTCGAATGGCGTGAGCCCGGCTGCTCCATGTGCCTGGCCATGAATGCCGACCGTCTGGAGCCCGGCGAACGCTGCGCCTCCACCTCGAATCGTAATTTCGAGGGGCGTCAGGGGGCGGGCGGGCGCACCCATCTGGTGAGTCCGGCCATGGCCGCCGCCGCGGCCCTGGCCGGTCGTTTCGTGGACGTGCGGACCCTGGGGGATTGAGCGTGGAACCCTTCGACATCTCTACAGCCATCGTCTGCCCCCTGGACCGGGCCAACGTGGATACCGATGCCATCATCCCCAAGCAGTTTCTGAAGCGGATCGAGCGCACGGGGTTCGGCCCGAACCTGTTCGACGAGTGGCGTTACCTGGACCGGGGCGAACCGGGCCAGGACTGCGCGACCCGGCCGCGGAATCCCGACTTCGTACTCAACGACCCCAGATACCAGGGGGCATCCATCCTCCTGACGCGCGAGAATTTTGGCTGTGGCTCGTCCCGGGAACACGCCCCCTGGGCCTTGCTGGACTATGGCTTCAAGGTGATCGTGGCCCCGAGTTTCGCCGACATATTCTTCAATAATTGCTTCAAGAATGGGATATTACCCATTGTTTTGGATGAAACAGTTATCGACGAACTCTTCTCCAAGGCGACCCGCGAACGGCCCTTGGAGATGCGGGTGGACCTGGAGTGTCAACGCCTGGTCCTGGACGACGGAACCGAGATCCCGTTCGAGGTGGACCCCTTCCGCAAACAGTGCCTGCTGGAGGGACTGGACGACATTGGCCTGACCCTTCGGCACGAGGCGGAGATCCGGGCCTATGAACGGCGCCGGCGGGAAGAGGCGCCCTGGCTGTTTCAGGACCTCGCGGAGTGACCCGCCCCCTGGGGAATGCCGCCGCATTCGCCTCTGCGCGCCCGCTTCCGGGGCGGATGTAGATAAAACGTAGTCAGGAAACAATCATCAGAGATTCAATCAGGTGAAGAAACTACTGATCCTCCCGGGTGACGGGATCGGCCCCGAGATCGTGGCCGAGGCGGTGCGGGTCCTGGAGGCCCTGCGCGAACGGTTCGGCCTGGCTCTGGAGTGGGAACAGGCCCTGGTGGGCGGCGCCGCCATCGACGCCACCGGAGGTCCCCTGCCCGAGGAGACCCTGAAACTGGCCAGGGAGGCGGATGCGGTCCTCCTGGGCGCCGTGGGCGGCTACAAGTGGGAGTCCCTCGACATCTCCATCCGTCCGGAGAAGGGCCTTCTGGGCCTGCGTGCCGGCCTCGGGCTGTTCGCCAACCTGCGTCCGGCCCTGCTCTATCCACAACTCGCCTCCGCCTCCACCCTCAAACCGGAGGTGGTGGCGGGGCTCGATCTGATGATCGTGCGCGAACTCACGGGCGGTATCTATTTCGGCCAACCGCGTGGTATACGGACCCTGGAAGGCGGTGAACGGGAGGGCTTCAACACCCTGGTCTACCGGGAGTCGGAGATCGAGCGTATCTGCCGGGTGGCCTTCGAAATCGCCGGCAAGCGCGGCCGCCGGGTGTGCTCGGTGGACAAGGCCAACGTCTTGGAATGCACCGAACTCTGGCGCGAGGTGGCCACCCGTACCGCAAACGACTACCCGGACGTGACGCTGAGCCATATGTATGTGGACAATGCCGCCATGCAACTGGTGCGCGCCCCCAAACAGTTCGACGTGATGGTGACCACCAACCTGTTCGGCGACATCCTCTCGGACTGCGCCTCCATGTTGACCGGTTCCATCGGCATGTTGCCCTCGGCCTCCCTGGACGCGGCGGGCAAGGGCATGTACGAGCCCATCCATGGTTCGGCCCCGGACATCGCCGGACAGGATCGGGCCAACCCCCTGGCCACCATCCTCTCGGTGGCCATGATGCTGCGTTACACCCTGGACGCGCCCTGCCTCGCCGACCGCGTCGAAAGCGCGGTGGACCGGGTCCTGGACCAGGGGTTGCGGACCCCCGACATCCATACCGAAGGCACCCGCGAGGTGGGTACCCGCGCCATGGGCGAGGCGGTGGTGGCCGCCCTGGAGGGATCGTCGTGAACCTGAAACGAGTGGGCTTCGTCGGCTGGCGGGGCATGGTGGGCTCGGTGCTCATGGCGCGTATGCGGGCGGAGGACGACTTCCGCCTCATCGACGAGCCCCGGTTCTTCACCACTTCCCAACTGGGGCAGCCCGGCCCTGACATCGGCAGGCCGGTCCCGCCCCTGCAGGACGCCCGTTCCATCGAGGCCCTGATGCCCATGGAGGCCATCGTCACCTGCCAGGGCGGGGGCTATACCCAGGAGGTCTATCCTGCCCTGCGCGCCGCGGGCTGGAACGGTTATTGGATCGACGCCGCTTCCAGCCTGCGCATGGCCGATCACAGCCTCATCGTCCTGGATCCGGTGAACGGTGACCTCATCGAACGCGCCATCGCCTCCGGCACCAAAGACCTGATCGGCGGCAACTGCACCGTGAGCCTCATGCTCATGGCCCTGGGGGGGCTGTTTCGCGCCGGGCTGGTGGAATGGGTCAGCGCCATGACCTATCAGGCCGCCTCGGGCGCCGGGGCGCGCAACATGCGTGAACTCATCGCCCAGATGGGGGCGATTCACGCCGCGGTGGCGGCGGAACTCGCCGACCCCGCCCGCGCCATTCTGGATATCGACCGCAAGGTGACGGCTCGGTTGCGCGAGCCCGGTTTCCCCAAGGAGGCGTTCGGCGCGCCCCTGGCAGGCAGCCTGATCCCCTGGATCGACCGCCCCATGGACAACGGCCAGACCCGGGAGGAATGGAAGGGTCAGGCCGAGACCAACAAGATCCTGGGCCGCGAGGACGATCCATTGCCGGTGGACGGCGTCTGCGTGCGCGTCGGCGCCATGCGCTGCCATAGCCAGGCCCTGACGGTCAAACTGACCGCCGACGTTCCCATGGACGAGATCGAGGACCGACTGGCCCGGGCCAACGACTGGGTGCGGGTGATTCCCAACACCCGCGATGCCACCTTGGAGGCCCTGACTCCGGCGGCGGTCAGCGGCACCCTGGAGATCCCGGTAGGGCGTCTGCGCAAGATGAACCTGGGCGCTGAGTATCTGGCCGCCTTCACCGTGGGCGACCAGCTCCTGTGGGGCGCGGCGGAACCCCTGAGGCGGGTGTTGCGGATCTTGCTCACAGTCTGACAGGCCGGCGATAGATATATTTCTGAAAATAATCTAGAGTCGCTGGCATACTCGTTGCGTCTGGATCTTCGGTTCATCGGGTGGGTCCTCCGTGCGCCCTGGGGCCAAGCAGGGTGACGGGCCATAGGGTGCCAATGGCAAGGCGTCGTGATGCCATCCCGATTGGTAAGGGGTCCCTGTGGAGCCGATCATCCAGAGGTGACGGGTATCCTTTATCGGGGGAGTCACTTGGGAGATTGTTAAGGATGTTGCGGAAATCGTCCCTGGCCATGGCCGTTGCATGGACTCTGGGGCCTGCCTCCTGCTGGGCGTTGAGTCTCGGTTCGTTGGAGACCCACTCGGCCCTCAATCAGCGTTTCGATGCCGTCATTCCGGTGCGGGATCTGGATCCGGCGGATATCGACGGAATCAAGGCGGGCATTGCCTCGGCAGCGGACTTTGCCCGGGCCGGGCTGGACCGACCCTATCTGTTGCAGCGGCTTCGTTTCAATCCGACCGTGACGCCCGATGGCCGGACCGTCATCAGGGTGACGTCCCAGGGAGCCATTCGCGAGCCCTTTCTGGATTTCCTGGTAGAAGTGGTCTGGCCCAAAGGCCGTCTGCTCAAGGAGTATACCGTTCTTCTTGATCCCCCGGTGACCACGGGACGCCAGTCCCCTCCTTTGGAAGCGCCACGCACGGCCGCAGGGAAACTGGCCCGCGGCGCCGTTACCGTTGCGGCGGCATCGCCCGCTGTGAAGGCCCCGGGCGGTGGGGTGGGCCAAGCGCGTGTCTATGGCCCCGTCCGTCCCGGACAGACCCTGTGGAGCATCGCCAAAGGGCTCAACGTGCGCGGGGCCACTACCACGCAGGTCGCCTTGGCCTTGTTCCGCGAGAATCGGGATGCCTTCGTCGGGGGTGACATCAATCGTCTGAGGGTGGGGGCCCGGCTGCGGGTACCCCAGGCCGTGACTGCGATCCCGGCTGGTAAGGCCCGTCGGGAGTTCCTGGATTTGATCCGAGCCCAGGGTCGATCGAAGACCGGTCCGCATCCTGGTTCCCCGGCCAAGCGGGCCGAACTGCACATCGTGACCCCCTCGAAAAAAAAGGCCCCTGAAGAGGGCGCGATCGAACAGGTCAAGAGTGACCTGATGATCGTGCGTGAGGCCGGTGAGAGCACTCGTCAGGAGACCCAGGACCTGCGTAATCGGATCCAGGAACTGGAGGCGCAGCTCGCCGATATACGCCGCCTGCTGGCCCTCAAGAATGATCAACTGGCACGCTTGGCATCCGGCAAAAGGACCTCCCCGTCTGCTCCGGAATCGGTTTCGGAGCGACCGCCCGCGGTGGTTCCTCCCGTGGTGGGTGAGGCCGATGTCGCCACGGAACCCCCCCCGCCAGCCGCTCCTCCCACCGAGTCTGCCGGCCGGCAGGTGCCCACGCCACTTCAGGGGCCTCCGGCCCAGGCCGCTTCTCCGGAGGCGACAGCGCCTGTGGCCGCCGTTCAGCCGGAGTCGCCAACGGCACCCCCTCATCCCGTCGCTCCGGAGGTCGAGCCCGCAGCGTCGGTGACGCCACCCGAGCCGGGGATCCTGGATCGCCTGCTCGGGGATACGACCCTGCTTGGGGTCGTCGGGGCCTTCGCGGTGGTCATGCTGGCCCTCATCTGGTTGTTTGTCCGGCGCCGCCGGGAGGCAGAGATCCAGCTTCAAGAGAGTATGCTCATTCATCCCGAAGCAATGACGCGTTCTGGGGGAGGGGCGGATCCGGATGCCCCCGAGGCCCGCGCGGGCCTGAAGGAGGTCGATGAGACCTCTTTCATGAGCGATTTCACCCCCAGCGACATCGATGCCCTGCACGAAGAAACGGGTGAGGTGGATCCGGCCTCCGAGGCGGATGTGTATATCGCCTACGGACGCTATCAGCAGGCCGAGAGCCTCATAGCTCAGGCCTTGGAGAAGCAGCCGGAGCGGGTGGACCTCAAACTCAAACTGTTGGAGATCTATTTCACCACCCGCAATACCGCGGCCTTCGTGAAGCTCGCCGAAGAGATGGGGGCGCAAGGGGTGGCCAACAGCGAGCCGGAGGCCTGGAAGAAGGTGGTCGAGATGGGTAGAGAACTCCTGCCCAGCCATCGTCTGTTCGGTGGCCAGCGGACCCCCGAACCTGCTGCAGCCAGCACCCGCCCGGCGGCAGCGGCGGTCGCCGGGGACCGAGTGGCTCCCGACACCACGGCATTGCCCACCGCCCTGGATATAGAGGCCGAGGTGTCGGAACTGCCCAGTGTGGGTACGCAGTCCGGGACGGTCCAGGACGAGGGGGAGGCATCGGTGGGCGGGAGTTCCAAGGAGGCCAAATCGGGCGATCTGATGGATGAGCCGCCATCCGGGCCCCCGAAGACCCTGCAGTCACCTTCGGAACTCGATATAGATCTCGATGATCTGGCCTCTCTGGACGATATCGATTTGGGAGACATCGACCTGGATCGGCTGTCCGAATCTACGGATGCGACGCCAACTCAGGAGACACATCCATCGACCACCGGATTGGAATCGGGATCCCCGGCCGTGTCCTCAGCACCTCGGGCGCAGTCGTCGGATGCGGTATCCGAGGTCCCGGATATCGACCTCAGCGATCTGGAAATGGGTGAAACTGACGTGGTCTCCAAGGCCGAGGTAGGCTCCCTGTCCGACCTCCTTCAGCCCGTGTCCGAACATGTGGAGACGGATGCGGGATCTCCTTCGGCGGCTGACTCGGCTGGCGCTCGGGACAACCAGGAAGAGATCGAGACCAAGCTCGATCTGGCCCGGGCCTATCTCGAAATGGGCGATTCCGAGGGTGCCAAGGAGATCCTGGTGGAGGTCGCTGAGGAAGGGAACGCGCAACAGCGCGACCAGGCCCGGGATCTCCTGGAGGATCTTGGTTGAGGACGAGCGGAGCCTCTTGCCCCTCAGGCCATTTACCCCGCTATGCGGGGGTTCGTTGCGTCTGAGTGTGGGAAGGGCGTGAGCGGGGCGGGCGAACGCCTCGCCATGGGAGTCGAGTACGACGGCGGCGGCTTCCATGGCTGGCAGACCCAGAGACCCGGGGTGCGGACGGTGCAGGACTGCGTGGAGGCCGCGTTGTCCCGGGTGGCCGACCATCCGGTGAAGGTCCATTGCTCTGGGCGGACCGATACCGGGGTGCACGCCGAGGGGCAGGTGATCCACTTCGATACCCGCGCCTCGCGCCCGCGGCGTTCCTGGGTCCTGGGCGGCAACACCTTTCTCCCCCCCGATATCTGCATCCGCTGGGCACGCCCCGTCTGCACTGACTTCCATGCCCGCTTCAGTGCCCAAGGCCGGCACTATCGCTACGACATCCTCAACCGGCCCACGCGCCCGGCCCTGGGCCGCGGGCGGGTGGTGTGGGTGCATCGTCCCCTGGACGCGGAGCGTATGCACCGGGCCGGCCAGGTCCTGGTGGGGCGCCACGACTTCAGCTCTTACCGCGCCCTGGGTTGTCAGGCCAAGAGCCCGGTGCGCGAGGTGTTCTATCTGCGCGTGACCCGCGCGGGCGAACGCATCCGCCTGGAGATCGGCGCCAACGGCTTTCTCCATCATATGGTGCGCAACATCGCCGGGGTGCTCATCGCCATCGGCAAGGGAGAGCATCCCGTCGGCTGGGCCGCGGAGGTTCTGGCCCTGCGCGACCGCACCCTGGGCGGGGTCACCGCCCCGCCCCAAGGCCTGAGCCTGGTGCGGGTGGACTACCCGGCCCGTTTCGGGCTCCCGGAGGCCGAGGATATCTGCTTGAATCCATGGTAAAAGATGCGCACTCGGGTTAAGATATGCGGCCTCACTCGGCGGCGGGACGCGCAGGTCGCGGTGGGCGCCGGGGCCGACGCCCTGGGCCTGGTGTTCTATCCGCCCAGCCCCAGGGCCGTCACCCCGGAGCAGGCCCGGGAGGTGGTGGCAGGGCTGCCACCCTTCGTCACCCGGGTGGGGCTGTTCGTGAACGCCGGGCGCGAGGCCGTGGCCGAGGTCCTGGATCGGGTTCCTCTCGACCTGCTCCAGTTTCACGGCGACGAACCCCCCGAGGACTGCGCGGGGCACGGCCGCCCCTGGATCAAGGCCGTGCGTATGCGCCCGGGGATCGACCTCCACACCCTGCGCGGGCGCTACGCGGGGGCCGCCGCCCTGCTGCTGGACGCCTATCGCCCCGGGACCCCGGGAGGGACCGGCGAGGCCTTCGACTGGGCGCTCATCCCCCCGGACCTGGCGCCGGAGATCGTCCTCGCCGGCGGCCTCGCCCCGGCCAACGTGGGCACGGCGATCCGGCGGCTGAGGCCCTACGCGGTGGACGTGAGCGGAGGGGTGGAGCGGGCCCGGGGGATCAAGGACGCGGCGAGAATCGAGGCATTCATGCGCGAGGTACGTAGTGCAGACAGCGACACCTGAGGGCGCCTACGCGCTCCCCGACGAACACGGCCATTTCGGTCCCTATGGGGGGCTGTTCGTGGCCGAGACCCTGATGCAGCCCCTGGAAGAGCTGCGTCAGGCCTACGAGAGATACATCCACGATCCCGGCTTTCAGGCCGAGCTGGACGCCGACCTGCGACACTACGTGGGCCGTCCCTCGCCCATCTACCTCGCCGAGCGCTGGAGCCGCGAGCTGGGCGGGGCGCGTATCTTTCTCAAGCGCGAGGACCTCAATCACACCGGCGCGCACAAGATCAACAACACCGTCGGCCAGGCCCTGCTCGCCCGGCGCATGGGCAAGACCCGCATCATCGCCGAGACCGGCGCCGGTCAGCACGGGGTGGCCACGGCCACGGTGGCCGCCCGCCTGGGCCTGGAGTGCGTGGTCTACATGGGCGCCGTGGACATGGCCCGGCAGGAGGCCAACGTCTACCGGATGCGCCTCCTGGGGGCCGAGGTGGTGGCCGTGGAGTCCGGCTCGCGCACCCTCAAGGATGCCCTCAACGAGGCCATGCGCGACTGGGTCACCCACATCGACGACACCTTCTACATCATCGGCACCGTGGCCGGTCCCCATCCCTATCCGGCCATGGTGCGGGAGTTCCAGGCGGTGATCGGGCGCGAGGCGCGGGAACAGATGCAGGCCCTGAGCGGGCGCCTGCCCGATGCCCTGGTGGCCTGCGTGGGCGGCGGTTCCAACGCCATCGGTCTGTTCCATCCCTTCCTGGCGGACCCGGACGTGGCCCTCTACGGGGTGGAGGCGGCCGGGGAGGGGCTGGAGACCGGCCATCACGCCGCCCCCCTGTGCGCCGGCCGGCCCGGGGTGTTGCATGGCAACCGCACCTACCTCATGGAGGACACCGACGGCCAGATCATCGAGACCCATTCCATCTCCGCCGGCCTCGACTACCCCGGGGTCGGGCCCGAGCACGCCTGGCTCAAGGACAGCGGCCGTGCCCGCTACGTCGCCATCACCGACGACGAGGCCTTGGACGCCTTTCACGCCCTCACCCGTACCGAAGGCATCATCCCCGCCCTGGAGTCCAGTCACGCCCTCGCCTACGCCGCCAAGCTCGCGCCCACCCTGGGCCGCGAGCGGACGATCCTGGTGAACCTCTCGGGCCGCGGCGACAAGGACATGCACACCGTGGCGGCGCGGGAGGGCCTGTGCCTGTGAGCCGGATCAGCGACCGCTTCCAGACCCTGCGCGGGGCCGGGCGCACCGCCCTGATCCCCTTCGTCACCGCTGGCGATCCCGACCCTGGGACCACCGTTCCCCTCATGCACGCCATGGTGGGGGCGGGCGCCGACCTGATCGAGTTGGGGGTGCCCTTCTCCGACCCCATGGCCGACGGCCCGGTGATCCAGCGCGCCAGCGAGCGCGCCCTGGCCCAAGGCATGAGCCTGCACCGCTGCCTCGACCAGGTGCGGGCCTTCCGCCGCGACGACGCGGAGACCCCGGTGGTGCTCATGGGGTATCTCAACCCCATCGAGGTCATGGGCTACGACAGCTTCGCAGAGGCCGCCGCGGAGGTCGGAGTGGATGGCGCCCTCACCGTGGACCTGCCCCCGGAGGAAGGCCACGACCTGCTCGAGGCCTTGCGTGGGCGTGGGCTGGACTCCATCTATCTCCTCGCCCCCACCAGCACGGGCGAGCGTATCCGCCGGGTGTGCGCGGCCGCCAGCGGGTTCGTCTATTACGTCTCCGTCAAGGGCGTGACCGGCGCCGCCCATCTCGATCTGGACTCGGTGCGCAGCCATCTGGACGCGATCCGCGCGGCCACCGATCTGCCCATCGGGGTGGGTTTCGGCATCAAGGACGCCGCCACCGCCGCGGCCATGGGCAGGCTGGCCGATGCGGTGATCGTGGGCAGTGCCATCGTCGGCCGGATCGAGGCCCTGCAGGACCGGCCCGCGGAGGTCCCCGCTGCAGCAGGGGCCTTTCTCGCCGAACTTCGCCGGGCCTTGGGGACATGATGGGCAAGGCCTTCGGGCCCGGCGTTTCCCTGGACCCCAGATGAGGACCCTGAGATGAAATTCGAGGCCGGCGAGGCCGCCATGAGCTGGTTCCAGAAACTGGTGCCCAGCCGCATCCGTACCACCGGCGACAACAAGCGCACGGTGCCCGAAGGCCTGTGGGACAAGTGTCCGGGGTGCAATGCCATCCTCTATCGGGCGGAGATGGAGCGGAATCTGGAGGTCTGCCCCAAGTGCGGCTATCACAACCGCATCGGGGCCCGCCGGCGCCTCGACCAATTCCTGGACGAGGAAGGGCGTGAGGAGATCGGCGCCGAACTGGAATCGGCCGATCCCCTGAAGTTCAAGGACAGCAAGAAATACAAGGACCGCCTCTTGCAGGCGCAGAAGAAGACCGAGGAGAAGGACGCCCTGGTGGTGATGCAGGGCCGTCTCAAGGGCCTGGACGTGGTGACGGCGGCCTTCGAGTTCGCCTTCATGGGGGGCTCCATGGGCTCGGTGGTGGGCGAGCGCTTCGTGCGCGCGGTCAAGCGCTGCCTGGAACTGGGCATCCCCCTGGTGTGTTTCTCCGCCTCGGGGGGGGCACGGATGCAAGAATCCCTGTTCGCCCTGATGCAGATGGCCAAGACGTCGGCCGCCCTGGGGCGCCTGCGTCAGCGTGGCATCCCCTTCGTCTCGGTGATGACCGATCCCACCATGGGGGGGGTCTCGGCCAGCCTGGCCATGCTCGGTGACCTCAATATCGCCGAGCCCAACGCCCTCATCGGGTTCGCGGGGCCGCGGGTGATCGAACAGACGGTCCGCGAGACCCTTCCCGAGGGCTTCCAGCGTTCCGAGTTCCTGTTGGAACACGGCGCCCTCGACATGATCCTCGACCGCCGGGAACTGCGCGAACGTATCGCCGATCTCCTCGCCATCCTCACCCACCGCGGCTGAAGATGCGCTTTGGCACCCTCGCCGACTGGCTGCGCTGGCAGGAGGGCCTGCACCCCCAGGCCATCGAGCTGGGTCTGGAGCGGGTGGGCCGGGTCTGGCGGCGCTTGCGGCCGCATGGTCTGAAGACCCCGGTGGTCACCGTGGGTGGTACCAACGGCAAGGGTTCCTGCGCCGCCTTCATCGAGGCCATCGCCACCGCCGAGGGTTATGCCGTCGGCCTCTATGGTTCCCCCCACCTGTTGCGTTACAACGAACGCATCCACATCCGTGGGCGTGAGGTGAGCGACGCCGACCTGTGCATCGCCTTCGCCGGCGTGGACGCCGCCCGTGGCGACACCCCCCTCACCTATTTCGAGTTCGGCACCCTGGCCGCGCTGAGCCTGTTCGCCGCGGCGGACCTGGACCTGGTGGTGTTGGAGGTGGGGCTCGGCGGGCGCTTGGACGCGGTGAACATCGTGGACCCCGACGTGGCTGTGGTCACCTCGGTGGGCCTGGATCACTGTGCCTGGCTCGGGGACGGCATCGACGCCATCGCCCGCGAGAAGGCCGGCATCTTCCGTCCCGGCCGGCCGGCGGTGATCGGGGCACGGGATGCGCCACCCGCCTTGATCGACGCCGCCGCGGCCCGAGGCGCTCGGATCCTGCGTGCGGGGCACGAATTCCGCGCCGCCTGTGGTCCTGGTGGCTGGACCTGGCGCGGTCCCGGGGCCACTCGTGGCGGACTGCCCCGGCCTGCGCTGGGGGGCGGCCATCAACTGGCCAACGCCGCCAGCGCCCTCTGTGCCCTGGATGCCTTGCGCGGACTCCTGCCCGTGGGGCCCGAGGCGATCCGTGCAGGCCTCACGGGGGTGCGCCTGGCGGGCCGGCTCCAGGTCCTGGAGCGGGACCCCTTGGTGCTCCTCGACGTGGCCCACAATCCCCCCGCCATGGAGGCACTGGTCCAGGCCCTGGAGACGATACCGGGAGCGGGGGGTTGGCATCTGGTCTTCGGTTGCATGGCGGACAAGGACCTGGACAGCATGCTCGCCATTCTGGCCCCGCGGGTGGAGGCCTGGTATCCCTGCGATCTGGAGGCCCCCCGCGCCGCCGCGGCGAGCGCCATCACGGCGCGCATACAGGGGCTCACGGGGGTCCGGCCGCGCCCCTGGCCGGATCCGCTACAGGCCCTGGCGGCGGCGCGGAACGCGGGCCGGCGGGTCCTGGTCACCGGCTCGTTCCATACCGTGGCGGCGGTGCTGGCCACCCATGGCGAGCGGCGTGAACCCGCCGCGGGCTGAAGGGCTGCGCGTCCTCACCGCCGGGCAGCGCCTGGAACTGCACCGTGGCGGGCGCCTGCTCCGTGCCTGGCCCGTGTCCACCGCCCGCAACGGCCTCGGGGAACGCCGGGGTTCCGAATGCACCCCCCGTGGCCGGCACGCCATCCGCATCCGCATCGGCGAGGGCTGTCCCGAGGGGGCGGTGTTCGTGGGGCGTCGATTCAGCGGCGAGATCTGGAGCCCGGCCCTGGCCGCGGCCCACCCTGGGCGTGACTGGATCCTCACCCGCATCCTCTGGCTCACCGGGCTGGAGCCCGGGTTCAACCGGGGCGGTGCGGTGGACACCCTCAGGCGTTTCATCTACATCCATGGCTGTCCCGACAGCGAACCCCTGGGCCGGCCACGTTCCCATGGCTGCATCCGCATGCGCAACCGCGACATACTCGATCTCTTTCCCCGGGTGGGGAAGGGGACCCGGGTGGAGATCCTCTGAGTACCTTGTATGCGGGAGCGGCCTTCGGGTGCGCTGTTCCCTCAGCGCTGGCCGATCGCTGAGCAGCGTCCGGATGTTGGATTCGCGGCTGGCCGCTAAAGGAATGGCAGTCCCAGCCGAGAACGTCTTCGTAGTGGTCAACAATTCTGTGGTGATGTTGATGGCGGAGGTCGAACAGCAACCCATTCAATTCCAGATCGGGGACCGACTGCAATTGCAGCGGTTTCCGGCGGATGTCCCGGAACGCTACGTGGTGCGGGTGATCGGCTCCCTGCCTGGAAAGAGCTTGGTGGTGACCAACCCCACCCTCAACGGGCGCCTGATCCTGGTGCGCCCCGACCAGAAGTTCACCGTCCGTGCCCTGGAAGGGAGTGCCATTTTCGCCTTCGTCAGTTCCGCCATCCAGATCTATGCCAAGCCCTATCCGCACATGCACCTGGCCTATCCCGAGGAGCTGGAAAAGGTGGTGGTGCGCAACGCCCTGCGTGCCAATACCGATGTGCCGGCGCTGGTCCGTAACACCCGCCTGCCCGAGTCCCGGGAGCACGTGCGTTCGGTGCGTATGGTGGATCTCAGTCACACCGGGACACGCCTGCTTTCCAAGGCCCCGCTTGGTGCCGAAGGTGAGATGTTGATGCTGCGTTTCTCCCTCAACGTGTGTGGCGCCGACGAGAATATCGGCGTCCTGGGAGAGATTCGTAGCATGGGAAAACGCCAAGTGAAAGGGGACGCGCTGGGGTTCTGGAGCGGGATCCAATTCAAGAACGTCAACCGTTTCCAGCAACTGGTGTTGGCGTCGTACGCCTTGGAGCAGTGGGCGGGAAGGCACTTGGGACGGGGGGGTGGATAGCCTGCTTCGCGGGTGTGCCCTGTTTGCCTAGCATTTGTGCCGGGATCCGGGCCGGTGAGGCGCCGCCGGGCCTTTCTCCAGTCGATGCGACAAGCCGTACGGGTGTGCGTGCGCCCGTGACGTGTGGGCGTGGGTTGTGACGTGGGCGGTGATGATCGTGCCAGCTCGCTGAGCTACTCCGACAGCCGTACGACTTCGGCAGATACAGTGGAACCCCCGATTATCTCTCTCCCTGACCCAGTCCCGCCAGGGTCGCGAAGACCGACTCCCTTCCCAACAATATCCTCGATACCAGATCCGCCCCCAGGATGCTCAGCGTCCCTGGCAGGATCAATTCCACCCGCCCGGTCAGTTCCAACAAGGCGCTGAGCGCGGCCAGGGGTGCTTGCAGGGTGGCCCCCATCATGGCCATCATCCCCGCCAGGGGATAGAAGGCGTAGGCGGCCGTGCCACCACCCGTCACCAGTACCCCGAGGGTGCCACCGAGGGCCCCGCCGATGACCAGCGAGGGACCGATCAGGCCGCCGGGGACCCGCAGGCCGATGCAGGCGGCGGTGGCCGCGAACTTGGCCGCCAGGACCGTGAGCAGAACGCCCAAGGGCAGGCCCTGGGCGAGGATCCGGGTCAGGGTGTCGTAGCTGATGCCCATGATCTGTGGGGCGCCCAGGGCGAGGAGGCCGGTGACCGCCCCGGCCAGGGTAAAGGCGGTCGGAAACCCCCAGTCCGTGGTGCGTGCCTGCAGGTATTCGATCAGGGCGATGAAGCCGCCCGCGATCAGTCCGGCGAGCGGTCCGAGCAGGAGCATCCAGCCCAGGGCCGCCAGGGGCAGGGGGCCGGGCAGGGGGACCGCAAAGGCGGGGTTGGAACCGTAGGCGAGGCGGCCGAGGACGGCGCCGGTGGCGGAGGCCAGCATCACCGGCAGGAAGCGCTCGGGGGTGTAGCGCACCTCCAGGACCTCCATCACGAACAGGATGCCGGCCAAGGGGGTGTTGAAGGCCGCAGCGATGGAGGCGGCGGCGCCGCAGGCGGTGAGGGTGGCACGGTCGGGGAGGTCGATCAGGCGGCCGAAGAGGCTGCCGACGGCGGCACCGATATGGACACCGGGGCCTTCGCGGTCCACCGAGAGGCCGGCGACGATGGCGGTGCTGCCGGCGAGGAACTGGGTGAGCAGGTTGGGGGCGGGGAGGCGGTGGCCTTCTCTGAGACGCTTGAGGACATGGACGATGCCTACATCGGTATATCTCCGGGGGAAGCGCGAGAACGCTGCCCCAAGGACGAGTCCGCCGAGGATGGGCAATATCAGCCGAAGCCATGGGGGCAGGGCCTCGTAGGCGCCGAGTTCGCCGCCGGGGAGGAAGCCGGCCTGGGTGCGCTCGACCACCCAGCGGAAACCGAGCACCAGGCCGGCGGCGAGGCCACCGGTGGCGAGGCCGCCGAGAATCGCCGCCAGGGTGCGGCTGTCACGGGCGGGATGTGTCCCCACCCCGTGTCCGGTCAACGCCCGATGGCCCGCCAGGTGCGGGCGATCAGGGCCTTGCGTGCCTCGGCATTGAGCGGTCCGTGGTGGTATGCGAGCACGCGTCCGCCACGATCGAGGAGCAACACGTCGTAGCTGTCGTCGTCGAGACCCCAGAGGGCCACGAGGCGCTTGCGGAGGTCCTTGATGTAGAGGGTACGAGGATAGGCCTTCTGTTTCTCGTCGAGGAGGCCTTCGAGCACGAAGTCGGGCAGCCAGGTGGCGGCCATGTTGATGACGGCGACGGACTGGAAACGATCGAGGGGAAAGCCCTGGGCACGCAGGGCGTGCTCCAGTTCGGGATTGTCGCCGCGGGCGTCGGGATCCACGTAGAACAGGATGTGGACCTTGCCGGTCAGCTCGTCGCTGCGCCAAGGACGGCCGTCCAGCCGGCCGCCATCGGCCCCGCTCAGGGTGAGGCGGGGCAGGGGCTGTCCGAGGGGCGGGGCGGCCATGAGCGCCAGGGGCCAGAGCAGGGCGAAAAGGATCCCGGGCCTCATTTCTTTTTCTTCTTGGGCGGCAGCAGGTCGGTGATGCTCCCCTCGGCCATCTCGGCGGCGAGGCCCAGGGTCTCGCTGAGGGTGGGGTGGGGGTGGATGGTGAGGCCGAGGTCTTCGGCGTCGGCCCCCATCTCCAGGGCGAGTACCGCCTCGGCGATGAGTTCGCCGGCGTTGGGGCCGACGATCCCGGCACCCAGGATGCGCTTGCTTTCAGGGTCGAACAGGAGCTTGGTGAGGCCATCCTCGCCGCCGATGCCCAGGGCTCGGCCACTGGCGGCCCAGGGGAAGACGCCCTTTTCGTAAGAGACGCCTCCGGCCTTGGCCTGCTCTTCGGTGAGGCCCATCCAGGCGATCTCGGGATGAGTGTAGGCCACGGAGGGGATGGCCAGGGGGTCGAAGCGGGCGGGCAGGCCGGCGATCACCTCGGCGGCCACCTTGGCCTCGTGGGTGGCCTTGTGGGCGAGCATGGGATTGCCCACCACGTCGCCGATGGCGAAGATATGGGGGACATTGGTGCGCATGTGGTCGTCCACCGGGATGAAGCCGCGTTCGTCCACCCGTAGCCCGGCGTTCTCGGCCCCGATGAGGCCGCCGTTCGGGGTCCTGCCGACGGCGACCAGGACCCGGTCGTAGGTCTCGCGCTCGGGCGCGCCGTTGCCCTCGAAGAAGACCTCCAGGCCGCCGCCGCGGGCCTCGATGCGGACCACGCGGGTCTTGAGGAAGAGGTTGCGGTATTTCTTCTCGATGCGCTTGTGCAGAACCCGCACCAGGTCCTTGTCGCAACCCGGCACCAGTTGGTCCTGGAGTTCCACCACGTCGATGTGGCTGCCCAGCGCGGCGTAGACGGTACCCATTTCCAGGCCGATGATGCCGCCGCCGATCACCAGCAGGCGCTCGGGGACCTCGGCGAGGGTCAGGGCGTCGGTGGAGTCCATCAGGCGCGGGTCGTCGTGGGGGAAGCCGGGGATGCGTACCGGGCGCGAGCCACAGGCGACGATGGCGTGGTCGAAGGCGATGCTGAGGCGGCCTTCGGGCTGGGTCACCTGCATGCGCTTGGGGCCCTGAAAGCGGGCGTTGCCCTGCACCACCCGCACCTTGCGCTGTCGGGCGAGGCCGGCGAGGCCCTGGGTGAGGCGTTTCACCACCCGGTCCTTGTGCCGGCGCAGGGCCTCCAGGTCGATCTCGGGTGGCGCGAATCTGAGCCCCTTGTCGGCCATGTCGGCGGCCGCTTCGACCACCTCGGCGGCGTGGAGCAGGGCCTTGGAGGGGATGCAGCCCACGTTCAGGCAGACCCCGCCCAGGTCGGGGAAGCGTTCGATGAGGATCACGTCGAGGCCCAGGTCGGCGGCCCTGAAGGCCGCAGTATAACCCCCGGGGCCGGCGCCGAGGACCACCACCTGGGCGCGCAGGTCCGGGGTGCCCGGCGGTTCGGGGGCCGCCCCGGGGGACGGGGCCGCCGTCGTGGCCTCGGGGCCGGGGGTGGGTGCCGCGGCCTCGTCCACCTCCAGGTCCACGATGGGATCCCCCTGGGAGACCTTGTCCCCCACCCGCACATGCACGGCCCTGACCCGGCCGGCCTGGGGGGAGGGGATCTCCATGCTGGCCTTGTCGCTCTCCAGGGCGATGAGGGGGGCCTCGGCCTCGACCGAATCACCGGGGCCCACCAGGACCTCGATCACGTCCACGTTCTCGAACTCCCCGATGTCCGGCAGGGGGATCTGGACCACTTGGCTCATGGGAATGTCTCCGGATTCGAACTGATGGGTGTGCCGCGGGTGCCTCGTGCCCGCCCCTTCCTCTGGGAGAAGGGGGGCATGCGTCTGGGGGGGCGGTCTTCGGGGCCTGCGGTCGTCACAGCAGCAGACGGCGGATGTCGCTCAGGAGGCGGGTCAGGAGGGTGGTGAAACGTACGCCTTCGGCCCCGTCGATGACGCGGTGGTCGTAGGACAGGGACAGGGGCAGCATGAGCCGGGGCTGGAAGGACTCGCCGTCCCAGACCGGTTTCATGGTGGCCCGGGAGACCCCGAGGATGGCCACCTCGGGGGCGTTCACCACCGGCGTGAAGGCCGTTCCACCGATGCCGCCCAGGCTGGAGATGGTGAAGCTGCCGCCCTGCATGTCGTCGGGGGCGAGCTTGCCTTCCCGGGCCTTGGCGGACAGCGTCATGAGTTCACGGGCGAGGTCGAAGATGCCCTTGCGGTCCACGTCGCGGATGACCGGCACCAGCAGGCCGTTGGGGGTGTCCACGGCCACGCCGATATGTACGTAACGCTTGAGGATCAGGTTTTCGCCGTCGGGGGCCAGTGAGGCGTTCACCTGGGGCATGGCCTTGAGCGCGGCGGCGCAGGCGCGCATGAGGAAGGGCATGAAGGTGAGGCGCACCCCGTCGCCATCGGCCTCGGCCTTGTGGGCCTTGCGGAAGGCCTCCAGCTCGCTGATGTCGGCCTCGTCGAACTGGGTGACGTGGGGGATGTTGAGCCAACTGCGGTGCAGATGGGCCCCGGAGAGGCGCTTGATGCGCGACAGCGGCTGGCTCTCGGTCTCCCCGAAGCGGGCGAAGTCCACCTCCGGCAGGGGGGGCACCTGGAGGCCGCCGGCGGCGGCCGGCGGCCGGCCCTCACCCGCCAGGGCGCGCTGGATATAGGCCTGGACGTCGGCCTTGAGGATGCGCCCCTTGGGGCCGCTGCCCTGGACCTGAGACAGATCGGCGCCCAGTTCCCGGGCGAAGCGGCGCACCGCGGGACTGGCGTGGGGCTTGCGGCCGGACGGGGCCCTGGCCTGGGGCACCGGTGGCGGCGCCGGGGGCTTCTCCCCGGGGAGGCGCGGGGCCGGCCGGGGCGCGGGCTCCGCTTCAGGGGGCGCCGTCTCCCCGGCGGCGGATTCCGGTGGGGCGCCGGCGGAGGGTCCCGCCTCCGCCTCGGCCTCCACCTCCAGATGCATCAGCAGGTCACCCTGGCTGACGCGGTCCCCCACCTTCACCTCGATCTCCTTCACCACCCCGGCGAAGGGGGCCGGTATGTCCATGCTCGCCTTGTCGCTCTCCAGGGTCAGGATGGGGTCTTCCACGGCCACCCGGTCGCCGGGGGAGACGGGGATCTCGATGATCTCCACGTCGGAGAAGTCCCCGATATCGGGGAGCCGTACTTCTTTCATGGTCGCCACGGGCCTGCCTCCGCCTTATACCGTCACCGGATTGGGTTTGTTGGGGTCGATGCGGTATTTCGCGATCGCCTCGCCCACCTTGGATGGGGACAAGGCGCCTTCGTCCGCCAGGGCCTTGAGGGCCGCCAGGGCCACATAGTGGCGGTTCACCTCGAAGAAGTTGCGCAATTGCGCGCGGGTGTCGCTGCGGCCGAAGCCATCGGTGCCCAGGGTGTAGAAGCGGCGGCCGTTCAACCAGGGACGGATCAGGTCGGGCAGGGTACGCATATAGTCGCTGGCCGCCACCACCGGGCCGGGATGGCCTTCGAGCGTCTCCTGGACATAGGCCTTGCGCGGCGGTTCGTCGGGGTGGAGCAGGTTCCAGCGATCCACGTCGAGGCCCTCGCGGCGGAGTTCGGTGTAGCTGGTCACACTCCAGCAGTCGGCGATGACGCCGAAGTCGACGCGCAGCAGTTCCGCCGCCGCCAGGACCTCCCGGAGGATGGTGCCGGAGCCGAACAACTGGACCCGCGGTCCTTTGCCTTCACCCGCGCGTATCCGGTACATCCCCTTGAGGATGCCCGCTTCGACCCCCTCCGGCATGGCCGGCTGGGGGTAGTTCTCGTTCATGGCGGTGATGTAGTAGAAGATCCGGTCCCGCGCCTGATACATGCGGCGCAGGCCGTCGTGTACGATCACCGCCAGCTCGTAGCCATAGGCCGGGTCGTAGGCCACGCAGTTGGGGATGGTTGAGGCCTGCAACAGGCTGTGGCCGTCCTGGTGTTGGAGTCCTTCACCGGCGAGGGTGGTGCGTCCGGCGGTGCCGCCGATGAGGAATCCCCGCGCCTGGATGTCACCGGCGGCCCAGGCCAAGTCGCCGATGCGCTGGAAACCGAACATGGAGTAGAAGATATAGAAGGGGATCGTGGGTACGCCGTGATTGGCGTAGGCGGTGGCCGCCGCCATCCAGGAGGCCATGGCCCCGGCCTCGTTGATGCCTTCCTGGAGGATCTGGCCCTTCTTCTCCTCGCGGTAGTACATCACCTGGTCGGCGTCCACGGGGGTGTAGAGCTGCCCCACCGAGGAATAGATACCGAGCTGGCGGAACAGGCCCTCCATGCCGAAGGTGCGCGCCTCGTCGGCGACGATGGGGACGATGTACCTGCCGATGGCCTGGTCGCGGGTGAGGAGGGTGAGCAGGCGCACGAAGGCCATGGTGGTGGACATCGCCCGCTCCCCACTGCCCTCCAAGAGGGCCTTGAAGGTCGCCAACGGCGGGATCTCCAAGGTCGGGGCGCGGTCCCGGCGTACCGGCAGCGACCCGCCCAGGGCCTGCCGGCGCTCCATCATGTATTCGAGTTCCGGGCTGTCGGCGGCGGGCTTGTAGAAGGGCGTGGCGTTGAGCGCCTCGTCCGAGATGGGGATGTTGAAACGGTCGCGGAACTGGCGCAGGGCGGCCTCCCCCATCTTCTTCTGGGAATGGGTGATGTTCTGGCCCTCCCCGGCCTCGCCCATGCCATAGCCCTTGACCGTCTTGGCCAGGATCACCGTGGGCTGGCCCCGATGGTGGGTGGCGGCGTGATAGGCGGCGTAGACCTTGAGGGGATCGTGCCCGCCGCGGTTGAGGCGCCAGATGTCCTCGTCGCTCAGGTTGGCCACCATGTCCGCCAGCTCCGGGTACTTGCCGAAGAAGTGCTCACGGGTGTAGGCGCCCCCCTTGGCCTTGTAGGCCTGGTAGTCGCCATCCACGCATTCCTCCATGCGTTTGAGGAGCAGGCCCTTCTTGTCGCGGGCGAGCAGGGGATCCCAGTAGCTGCCCCAGATGACCTTGATGACGTTCCAGCCGGCCCCCCGGAACAGGGCCTCCAGTTCCTGGATGATCTTGCCGTTGCCGCGCACCGGGCCGTCCAGGCGTTGCAGGTTGCAATTGATCACGAACACCAGATTGTCCAGGCGTTCCCGCGCGGCCAGGGTGATGGCGCCCATGGACTCGGGTTCGTCCATCTCGCCGTCGCCCATGAAGGCCCAGACCTTGCGCCCTTCGGTGGTGCGCAGGCCGCGGTCTTGGAGATAATGCATGAAGCGCGCCTGGTAGATGGCCTGCAAGGGCCCCAGGCCCATGGAGACGGTGGGAAACTGCCAGAAGCCCGGCATCAGCCAGGGATGGGGATAGGACGAGAGGCCCTTGCCGTCCACCTCCTGACGGAAGTTGTAGAGCTGTTCTTCGGTGATACGCCCCTCCAGGAAGGCACGGGCATAGATGCCCGGGGCCGAGTGGCCCTGGAAGAACACCAGATCGCCGTCGTGGTCCTTGCTCGGTGCGTGGAAGAAGTGGTTGAAGCCCACGTCGAAGAGGGTCGCCACCGAGGAGAAGCTGGCGATGTGACCGCCCAGTTCCGATGTCTTGCGATTGGCCTGGACCACCATGGCCATGGCGTTCCAGCGGATGAAGGAACGGATCCGCCGCTCCATCGCCCGGTCGCCGGGGAAGGGCTCCTGCTGGGCCTCGGGGATGGTGTTCACATAGGCCGTGTTGGCGCTGTAGGGCAGGTGGGCACCCGAGCGCCGGGCCTTGTCGATGAGCCGCTCCAGGAGGAAGTGGGCGCGTTCCACGCCCTCGTTCTCGAGGACCGTCTCCAGGGCATCCAGCCATTCCTGGGTCTCTGTGGGGTCGATGTCGGGTCTGGTGATCATGGCGTTTCCAGAGGAGACGCCCGCCGGGGCGCCTTTAGGGACGAGAAAACGGCTGGATTATACCCCCCGTGCCTGCGATTTCAGCATCGGCACTTCCCGGAGGGATGCGTGGGATTCGGGCAGGATCCGGCGGTCGGTACCGTCTTCCGGGTTCGCACCCTCTCCCCACCCCTGCCTCCACGCTGGGGGAGATGGACGGCCCCTCGCGGGGGTGGCGAGCGGTGGGGGTGGGAGCCGTCAAGGAGGCGGTAAAGAAAAAGGCGCCGGCCGAAGCCAGCGCCTTTGCGAGATCCGGAAGGGAATCAGGGCCTTGCGGCCTTACTTGGACTCAGAGGATGACGGGGTCTTCGGCGCTACCGGAGCGACCGCGTAGGGATAGGCATAGGGATAGCCCCAGCCATAGTACGGGTAGGCGTAGGGACCCCACCAGGGGCCGTAGTAGTCATATCCGCGGCCCCAGCCGCGACCGTGCGCGCCGGCGCTCATGTTGAAATCGAAAAAGCCATCTCCCCACCAGTCGTCACCCCAGCCACGGTCCCACCAACCGGGGCCCCAGCCCCACCAGGCACTTGCACTGGAAGTGACGCCCATGAGAGCGGCAACGGCAGCAGCAGTCATCAACTTCTTCATTTTGTTCTCCTCCCAACACGGGCAGATATGGAAACAGATCAAAGTGACACCAAGAAGAAAGACCAACTTTGGACTTTCGATTACATAATATTAGCGAATAGTGAAACGTCAAGTAGAAATTTTCGAATCGTGAGCCTCGGCTGATAAGCGACGTTTATGACTCGGCAGGGTCGACTTGGGATGGGAAGTTGGGGTGTCCTCCACAGACCCCGGATCTCGGCTCACCGATCAGGCCATGCCCCACGGGCGTTCGACTGCTCGGACCCTTGGACGGATCCTTTGCAAGGAACAGCCAGGACCTCATCCTTTGAACTGCCTTATTGCATCTTCGACCGCTCCGTCATACTCCACCGTCCCTTTACTCATTAAGACGACTCTTGAGGCGATAGCAAAGGCCTCATCTCGATCATGTGTGACATAAAGCAAGGTAAACCCAAGCTTGCGCTGGAGCCCGAGGATCTCTTGCCGCAGTCGGATATTCAAATCGAGGTCGAGGCTCGAAAGCGGTTCATCCATCAGGAGCACCTTGGGTTCAAGCGCGAGCGCCCTTGCAAGCGCCACCCGCTGCTGCTGCCCCCCTGACAGTTCGGCGGGCCTCCTGTCCGCGAAACCAAGCATCCCCACCAGGTCCAACACCTTTCGGATCTGCCGCTGCCTTTCAGTCCGTGCGAGACCCTTGGCCTTCAAGCCAAACTCGATATTCCCCGCGACGCTTAGATGGGGCCAGAGGGCAAGGTCTTGAAACACCATGCCAAGGTGACGTTGCTCCGGTAGCTTAATAATCTCACCCGCTTGGGCGACCACCGATCCCGCGATGGAAATGAAGCCCGCATCCGGCGCGATGAAGCCTGCGATCAACCGGAGGATCGTTGTCTTACCACAGCCGGATGGGCCGAGGATGGTGATACGTTCCCCCTCATCGATTTCGAGGGAGACATCGTCCAGGATCTTTTCCCCGCTATAGAGCTTCGAGACAGAATCAAGGTGTACGATCTTCATCCGATCACCGCTTTCTTTCTCATGTCAGACACCATCCACAAAACGCCTGGCGGCAGCAATGTGGCGGCAATCATAACCATGCAAAGCGCGGCAATGAGTTCCGGAGATCCATTGGCCATAAGGGTGAAGATGCGTATCGGCAGGGTTTCGTGTCCGGCTGGATAAACCAGCATGGTGATCCCGGTATCCCGCAAGGAAAATATATAGCCCACCAACCAACCGGCCAGCAGGCCGCGCCGCGCCAACGGGGCGACAATAAATACCATACGGCGAAACCATCTCGCTCCTGCAATCTGTGCGGCCTCTTCCATGGAGGGAGGGATCTGTGCAAACTGGGTGACCGAGATCCGGCTGGTGAGCGCCGTATACTTGGCGAGATAGCCAAAGATGATGATCCACGGAGTACTGTAGATAAAGTTCGTCCATGGCGTGTTCCACAGGGTGATAAGGCCGATGCCGATCACCGTGCTTGGAAGGGCGAAGAGAAAGATCGTCATTGAATCCACGGATCGCCAAAATCTGAATGCCTTGGTTTGTATCAGATAGCCCGTGAAGAAACCCAGAACGGTGAGAAGACTAGCCCCGATGACGGCATATATGAGGCTTCGCAGTAGACTGTCTCCAGCCCTGCTCAGCGCCTCCACATAGGCGGTCAGGCCAGCCGACTGGATGACCAGCACGACGACAGGCACGAACACTACGACGAGTCCGATGATTGCAACCAATAAGAGCAACCCTCTGCGACGGGCCCCCAGCCCTATCAGGGCTTGTCCGTCGAGCCCGGGAGAGGGGCGCAGTTGATAGGTCCTGTCACGCAGAAATACGCCTTCCACTAGAAGGAGTACCATGGTAATGGCGGCAAGCGGGACGGCCGCAGCCGTGGCCGCCTTGAAGTTGTAGAAGGCGGAAAACTGCGTGAAACTTTCCACGGGGAAGACATCATAGCGCAGAAAATTCGGCACGCTGAACTCCCCGAAGCTGAGGAGGAAAACCAGCATGGCAGACAGCAACACGCCGGGCAGGATGAGTGGGATCGTGATCTCCTGCATTACCCCGCGCCATCCGGAAACCAGTCTCCCGGCCTCTTCCAGGCGCGGGTTGATCGTCCGCAGGAAGACCATCGTGAGGAGCATGGGTATGGGTAAAAAGACCGAGAAGAGGACGATAACACAGCCTGGTAAGCCAAAGAGCATGGGGGCTGTCGCCCTGATGACAGCGGTGCCGAGCAGTTGCGCCAGGAGACCTTCGCTTCCCAGAAGATCAAGCCAGGAGACGGCGATTATGTAGGGAGGAATGAGCAGGGGAACAACAAAGAGCACCCTAAAGAACCGGCGAAAGGGCAAGTCCGTTTTCCCAAGGAGTATTCCCAGGGGCACTCCGATTGCAGTGGTCAATGCCGTGACCAGGGAAGACAGTATCATGCTGTGCCCCATGAGTATCCATTGGTGTGAGGATACCAGCAGCCCCCCATAGGATGCCAAACTAAGGTGGCCATCCACAACCACGCTCTTCATCAGCATCGAGAGAATGGGAAGCGTCCCGATCATAAACAGCAGGATCACGGTAAGCCCAAGGCATGCACGTCTCGCCATCTAAAGCCCCATCCATGCTTTCAGGAAAGGCTGGAGTTCAACCATTTTTCTTGCAACATCGGCGTAGTCCACCCGCATAATCTTGATTGCGCTTATAGGCTTCAACTCGGATGGTGTTCGAACTCCGGGATGCAGGGGAATCTGAGCACAGTCGGCAAAGGCGAGCTTTCTTTCGGTTTCGCGCGAAAGCAGGTAATCAATGAGACTTCTCGCCGCCCGGGGGTGGGGACCCCCCTTGATAAGCACGACCGCGTTGGGCACGATGAAAGACCCTATGCCGTTTTCCGCCTGGTCCGGATACACCATGGTCACGGGTTTCCCTTGGCGCATACGATTGACGGCATCGTCGCTATCCACGAGGCTGAAGTCATACTGTCCCGCAGCGACGAAGTCTGCACTTTCGCCATTGCTCGTCGAGATTGCCACACGGTTAGCTTTTATCGCCGCCATGAAATCGCTTGCCTGGTCATTACCCCAGATCGTGAACAGGGCGGCGATCTCTGCGGTTGTGGTCCCAAAGAGGGGATTGGCGATGACCGATCGCCCTTTCCAATGGGGGTCTGTGTAGGCCAGGATACTCCCAGGACGTTCCGTTAGGCCCTTGTTTACCACAAGCACCCTCGCCCTGGCGGAAAAACCAGTCCAGTATCCATCGGGATCCTTGAAGACGGGGGGGATATCCTGCGCAAGCGGAGATACATAAGGGGCCGAAATCCCCTTTTGCTTGAGGACCTCGGCCCGGATCGGCTCATTGGCCCAGTACACATCCGCCTGTGGATTATCCTTCTCCGCAATGAGGCGGTTCATGGCCCCGGTGCTCTTGGCCTCCTCCGTGTCGTAGACCGCCGTGACCTCGATGCCGGTCTCTTTCTCGAAATCCCGCAGTATGGGCTCCGAAAAGACCTGGTCCTCGGAGACGTAGACGACGACAATCCGGGTATTGTTCGGTGCCTGTGTATAGTGCCAGGTGAGCAGGCCGCCGATCAGTACACCCAGTGCCGCCAAGGAGACAATGACTTTTTTCAGGGGAGTGGCCTCTAGTGCTTCCACGGTGTTACCGTGAAATCGTCAAAAGACGTAACGGCATCGGCCTTTGTCCACAGACCCACTCCGCCGGCCTTCGCGAAAAGATCGTTGCTCCCCGTAAGTAGTTTTCTTCCATTGAGGTAGCCCTCGAATCGGTTGCCGTGCTGAACGATCTTCAACCTTTGCCACTGCCCTGCGGGGAGGGCGATTCTCGTATCGGCCAATGTCTTGCGGGTACCGTGGTGGACGGTATAGATGCGGAAGTTGTTCTCTAAAGGATTGAAACGGGCGATGTAGTAGTTGTTCTTGTCCTGGACCCGCCATATCAGGCCTCCACCCTGGTCTTCTTCTCCTGCGATGGCCTTGAAGCGAACGTCGATCTCACCGTCCAGGAAGGAGATACGGTCCGTCCAGCAGATATTGAAGGTTCCTCCGAACCTATGATTGGGGCGGGTCATGGCCAAAGCATGCTCACCGGAAGGCGCGGTCTTGTCCACGATGACCTGCCAGGTCGGCAAGGGACCCCTGGAATTGGTTGCGTCGACGTGCCAGCCGGGGGGAAGTTTTCCAGTCGGCACATCGTCGAAGTTCCATGATGCCTCGGTTGCTCTGCCTACGCTTGCCGGTTCAGGACCCATGTCGGTCTGGAGATGCGATCCCTGGCAACCCAGTGCAATAGCCAAGAATCCCCCTGCAGACAGGGCTGTGAGTACCTTTCGTGTATCAAACATGAACATTCGCTCCGTTCTCTCTGGTTTCTCCCGGCAGCCGCGATCATCATCTGGGCCACCTCCTGGTCATCCTCTATTTGAGGGCCGGGATGGTTCCATCGGGGATTTGAATTGTCAAGGAAGTTGCAGGAACGACGCGAGGCGATCTGTATGTCGCATAGGCGTGCTGTCGGAACGACGGTGAAGGGCCCGATCCGGTGGAATGCGTGTTCGTTATCGCATCCGATGCGGTGGGCCAGGCATTCGTGGTCAGTCGGAAGAAGACACATGGATTCGAGCGGTGTTGCAGTGCTCGCATCACCGCGGGCATGAAATGTCAGAATGGGTATACTGTGTTCATAGCGTATGCGCATATAAAAAAGGCTTGAGAGGGCGTGAGACTATGCCATATGAAGATGTTGTCTCATTGCCGAAATGTGGCATGGCATTGAACACAATAGTCCATGGTATCATGTAAGCCCTGAAGGGCCTTCGCCATATCTCTGGTTCTTAATGTCTCGGCCAGATCGTCTGCGCTTCGGTGGAACTGGAGGCCGATCGCCCGGAAGTCTTCATTTGGAAACATGCCGCACATTCGTTTCATGTCCTCAGTCAAACCGAGTTTGCGATGGGCGACCGCGGATGCCCTGTCGAAGTCTCCTTTAGCGAGGAGGCCGATAATCTCCCGTAATGCCTCCACATGGGATCTCATGTTCGCCAATTGCTGGGCCTTCATGCGATGAGGGAGATTGAGGGAAATCCGCTTGTCATTCGTGTTGTGATCCATCGTCACGGGGTGGTCTGGGATCAGCTCTTTGCCGGTCTGAGCATAAACCGTGATCAGGGACATCAGAAAAAGAAGCGCTATGGAGAGGATGCGTGTGTACATAGATACTCCGAGGTCGTAATGCATGGTGGACGCCATTCCAGTGTCTGCGATGGCCGCATGTCTGTGGGGATGAGTATACCCGTTGCGCGTGAAGGTTTCGTTTTTCGACGTTGTTCATCGGCCCCTGGGCAAGGCGCGGAAGCGAGTCATCGCGGGGACTTTGGCGAGCTTTCGCCATACTGCCCAGGGGTGCGAGGGGCGGCCGCAGTCGCGAGGAGTGGCACAGGGAGGTGTCGTTGACGGACCGAAGGACGGAAATATTCAGGTGCGACGGGTATATATCCTACCCATGGCCGACGTAGAGTTCCTCCGTCAGCCGCCGGTAGCGTGCCAGGATACGCCGCCGGCGTAGCTTGAGGGTGGGGGTGGCGAGGCCGTTCTCCGGGGTCCAGGGCTCGGCCACCAGGGCGACGCGACGCACCTCGGCGTAGCCGGGAAAGCCTTGAATGTGGTCCCGGACGTGGCGCAGCACCGCCTCGCGCAGGCGCGCGTCGGCATAGACGCTGTCATTGGCGGGATCCAGATGCAGGTGCTCCATGAGATGGCCGAGGGCCGCGCGGTTGGGTACCACCAGGGCGCTCAGGTAGGGTCGGCCTTCGCCCAGCAGGAGCACTTGGTCCACCAACTCGTCGAGGGCGATGCTGTTCTCCATGTCCGCGGGCGGGACCTTCTCGCCATTGGCGAGGACGATGATCTCCTTGAGCCGCCCGGTGATGTGGACGTAACCCTGGGAGTCCAGACGCGCCTTGTCGCCGGTGTGCAGCCAGCCGTCGGCGTCCACGAGGTCGTGGGTGGCCTCGGGGGCATTCCAGTAACCGGCGGTGACGCTGGGGCTGCGGGTGAGGAGTTCGCCGTTTGCCGCGATCCGTATCTCCACGCCCTCCAGGGGCGGGCCGACGCTCTCGGGGACATTGGCCTCCAGGGGGTTGGCGGCGATGACCGGACTGGCCTCGGTGAGACCGTACCCTTGCACCACGGGAATGCCCAGGCCGATGAACAGGCGCGCCACCTCGGGCGCCAGGGCGGCGCCACCGCAGACGGTGAAACGCAGGCGTCCACCCAGGCGCGCACGCACCCGGGCGCCCACCAGGCGGTCGAGAAGGGGGCGCAAGAGCAGCCGGGGGCGCCAGCGGGCGCGCCCCTGGTCGTGCAGGAAGCCTTGCCAGCCAGTGGTCACGGCCCGCTCGAACAGGCGCCGGCGGAGCCTGCTCTCCGTCTCCACCTTGGCCCGAAGGCGGCCGTAGACGCGCTCGAAGATACGCGGCACCGAGATCATCAGGGTCGGGCGTTGGCTTTGCAGGTCTTCGGCGAGCTGGGGGATGCCACGGGCGTAGATCACCGCCGCCCCCGCCACCAGGGGCAGGTAGTAGCCCACGGTGCGTTCGAAGGTGTGGGACAGGGGCAGGAAGGACAGGAAGCGGTCTTCGGGGCGGACCTCGAAGCGTTTCAAGGCCGCCTGCACGTTCCACAGGAGGTTGCGGTGGCTCAGCATCACCCCCTTGGGGCGCCCGGTGGTGCCCGAGGTGTAGACGATGGTGGCCAGGTCGTCGGCGGAGGCGGGGCCGGGCCAGGGGAGGGTGTCGGCGACCGCGGGCAGCCAGTCTGCGACGGCGCACAGCGGCCCCTTGGTGGGGGTCGGTGCGAGGGAGACCACCCGCCTCAGTCCCGGCGGTGGGGCCTGGCGGCGGATCAGCCCGCCCCAGGCGTCGGCGCTCTCCACGAGGAGCAGGCGGGCACCGGAATCGGCCAGGATCCAGGCGACGTTCCGGGCCCGGTCGTTGGTGTAGATGGGCACCACCACCAGGCCGAGGCCCTGGGCGGCGAGGTCGAAGGCCATCCACTCCAGACGGTTGCGACACATCAGGGCGACGCGCTCGCCGGGGGCGAGGCCCTCGGCCGCCAGGGCCGCCTGCCAGCGGCTCAACAGGACGGCGGTGGCCGCCCAGCTATAGTCCCGCCAGGTGCCGCCTTCGTACTGGCGGTAGGCGAGGGCATCGGGGGTCGCGGCCAGCCGTTGGCGGAAGATGCCAGGCAGGGTGCTGGCCGGGGTGATGGGGATGGCGTGGGGATTGAGGTTCATGGCGTGTTCCTCGTCCAGGGGCATCGTGCGGGGCCCTGCCGGGCAGGGCGGACGCCCGGCCACCCGGGGTCGGCATGAATGTGGTGTCCGTGGCGGCGTTCCAGGCGTTCCAGGCGCGTCTCCACGGCCTGGATACCCTGGGCGCGGGCATCGTGCAGGGGGCCGCCGCGGAAGGGCGGGAAACCGGTGCCGAACAGGACTCCGGCGTCCACCAGATCGGCATCGGCCACCACCCCTTCGCGCAGGCAGGCCATGGCCTCGTTCACCAGGCGCAGGATCAGACGCTCACCCAGGTCGGCAGGCACGCGGTAGCCGCGTGGGGAGCGGGGTTTCCGCGCCCGCCCGTCGATCCAGGCATAGAATCCGGCGCCGGACTTGCGTCCCAGGCGGCCGGCCCGGACCTGCCCGGCGAGCAGGGGGGGCAGGGCCTGGCCCAGGGTCGCGGCCAGGCGTTCGCCCACTGCCAGGCAGATGTCGAGACCCACCCGGTCGGCCAGTTCGATGGGCCCCACCGGCATCCCGAAGGTGGTGGCGGCATGGTCCACCGCAGGGGCGGGTACGCCCTCCTCCACGAGTGTCACCGCCTCCAGGAGGTACGGCAGGAGGATGCGGTTGACCAGGAAACCGGGGCTGGAACGCACCGGCAGGGGCAGGCGGTCGAGGTGGCGCACGCAGGCCAGGCCCTGTGCGAGGGCCTCGGGGTCGGTGCCGGGGGTGTGCACCACCTCCACCAGGGGCATGCGCGCCACCGGGTTGAAGAAGTGCAGGCCGAGCAGCCGTCCCGGCCGTTCGAGACCCTCGGCCAGGGTCTCCAGGGGGATGCTGGAGGTGTTGCTGGCGAGCACCGCGGAGGGTTTGACGCGGGGTTCCAGACGCGCGAAGAGGGCCTGTTTGGCGGCCGCATCCTCGAAGATGGCCTCGATCACCAGATCGGCCCCTTCGACGCCCCGGCCGCGGGGGTCCGGTTGGAAACGGTCGAGGGCGGCCTGCACCCGTAAGGGATCCTTGAGGCGCCGCCGGAAGAGGCCGTCGGCGTGTTTCATGGCGCGCCCCAGGGCCGCGGTGTCGAGGTCCTCCAAGGTGACCTGGAGGCCCTGCAGGGCGCACCAGGCGGCGATGTCGCGACCCATGACGCCCGCCCCCACGACGTGGGCGCGACCGGGGATGAAGGTCGTGCGGTCGCCCAGGGACTTGAGCCGTTCCTGCAACAGGAACACCCGGATCAGGTTCTGGGCGGTATCGCCCGAGATCAGGCGCGCCACCTCGCGGGTCTCGCTGCGGTAGAGGTGCAGGGGCCGGCCGGCGTGCCGTCGCCAGTGGCCGAGCAAGGCATAGGGCGCCGGGTAGTATTCAGGTGGGGCCTTGGCCGCCAGTCTGCGTGCCAGCAGCGCGGCCACCAGGGGCCGCAGCGGGGCGGTCGCGGGCAGGCGCCGCAGCAGCCGCGGGCGGTGGCGGGGGGGTGGGGCCTGCAACAGGCGGTGGGCGGCCTCGCGCAGTTGGCGCCGGGGCACGGCCAGGTCCACCAGGCCCAGGCGGCGGGCGCTGCGGGCGTCCAGGGCGCGCCCGGACAGCATCATCTCCAGGGCCGGCAGGGCGCCGAGCAGGCGGGTGGAACGCACCGTGCCGCCGTAACCGGGGAAGAGGCCCAGGCGCACCTCGGGGAAGCCGAGGCGGGTCTCCGGTTCGTCGCTGGCGATGCGGTAGGCACAGGCCAGGGCCAGTTCCAGGCCACCGCCCAGGCAGTAGCCGTGGATGAGCGCCAGGCTGGGGAAGGCCAGGGACTCCAGGCGCTGGAAGATCGCGTGTACCCGGCGGATATGGGCCGCGGCCAGCGCCGGGTCGCGCATCCCGGCGAAGCCGTGGACGTCGGCCCCGGCGATGAAGCCGGCGGGTTTGTCCGAGAGGATCACCAGGCCCCGGGGGGCCTCCTGGGCGATCTGCACCAGGCGGTGGTCGAAGTCCTCCAGGATCTCCGGGGTGAGGACGTTGGCACCGGCCCCGGCGCGGTCGAAATACAGCCAGACGATCCCGTCGGGGTCGCGTTCGTGGTGAAGATGGGTGCTCATGACGATGACTCCCCGGCGGCCACCAGGACCGCGCCGCCCTGGCCTCCGCCGATACAGATGGAGGCGACACCGAGGCGGCCTCCCGTATGTTGCAGGACCCGCAGCAGGTGGAGGACGATGCGCGCCCCGCTCGCGCCCACCGGGTGGCCCAGGGCGATGGCGCCGCCGTCCGGGTTGAGGCGTTGGCTGGGGATGGCCCCGGGTGAGCCGTCCAGGCCGGTCTCGCGGGCCATGAAGGCGTCGTCGGCCCAGGCCGCGAGACAGGCCAGGACCTGGGCGGCGAAGGCCTCGTTGATCTCCCAGGCGTCGATGGCGGCGCTGCTCAGGCCATGGCGGGCGAACAGGGGGGCCATGGCGTACACCGGTCCCAGGCCCATGCGCGCAGGCGCCAGGCCGGCCCACTGGCTGTCGAGGAGGCGTCCGAGCACGGGCAGGTGGTGACGTCGCATCGCCGTCTCCGAGGCCAGCAGCAGGAGCGTGGCGCCGTCGGAGATCTGTGCCGAGTTGCCGGCGCTGACCCGGCCTACGGGGCGGTCGAACACCGGCGGCAGTCGGGCCAGGCGTTCCGCGCGGGTATCGGGACGGATCCCGTCGTCGGCCGCGTAGACCCGGCCGTCGCGGGCGAAGAGGGGCTCCAGTTCCTCCCCCCAGTCGGCATCCGCGGCGCGCCGGTGGCTCTCCAGGGCGAAACGGTCCATGGCCTCGCGGGAGATCCCGAACTCACTGGCCAGGACCTCGGCGGTCTGGCCCATGGACAGGCCCACGACCGGGTCGGTGAGGCCGTGCAGGAGGGCCGGCACCGGGTTCAGCCAGGCCGGACGCAGGGCCACCAGGGCGCGGGCCCGCGCCGCCGGGGTGCGGGCCCGCCGCCATTGGCCGAGCCAGGCCGCCAGGGCCTCGCTCAGCAGCAGCGGGTGGTGGCTCATGGCCTCGGTGCCGCCGGCCAGGACCAGGTCGGCGCGGGCGGCGGCGATGTCGCGGGCGGCCTGGTCCACCGCCTGCATCCCCGAGGCGCAGTTGCGTTGCACGGTGAAGGCCGGGCAGGCCTCGCCCGCGCCCAGACGCAGGGCCACCACCCGGGCGATGTTGGCCTCGTCGGGTCCGGAGGCGACGCAGCCCAGGATCACCTCGTCCAGGGCCGTGGCGGGGAAGGGCTGGCGTACCAGCAGGGGCCGCCCGGCCGCCAGGGCGAGGTCGGCGGCATGGAAGGGGCCGGGCCGGCCACGGGCCTTGAGGAAGGGGGTGCGTGAACCGTCCACCACATAGACGGGGCGGTCCGGCGTGGGTGTTCGGGGCATGGCCTTCAGGCGGCGCGGGCCGTCTCCTCCTGACGTTGGGGGCCGGGTTCCCGCAGGTAGCGGTGGCCCCAGTGAGTGAAGGCATCGACCGCCGTCACCCGGTCGATGAGGTGTTGCAGGTGGGTCAGGGCGGCGGCCTCGGAGGCGTCCACCAGACCCCGTTCCAGGGCCTGGCGGGCCTGCGCAGCGAGGTCGCCCGAAAGGCCCGCCGCGTGGATGCGGCGTTCGATGGGGGCACAGCGGGTGCTCTGGCGCAGGGCCTGTTCCAACAGGGCCGGGCGGGCCGTGCGTGAACGCGGCAGGTGGATACCGGCGGTCAGGCGCTCACGCGCCGCTCCGGGCCGTAGCAGGATTCCGGCAACGGCAGCCTCCAGGCGGTCGTCCGGGGGGCGGCGACGGCGCCCCAGGGGCAGGGCCAGGCGGCGGAGGACCGACCCTGTGCCTGAGGTGGGCAGGTTACGGGTGAAGCCGTCCAGGGCCTGCTCGATGCGGTAGAGCCCGTCTTCCAGGGCCCAGCGCGCCAGGGGCAAGTCCTCGCTGGGGCGGTCGTCGTCCTCGAAACGCTTGAGGACGGCCGAGGCCAGGTAGAGGTGGGCGAGGGCGTCGCCAAGCCGTGCCGACAGGCGTTCGTGGCGCTTGAGGCCGGCTCCCAGGGCGAGCATGGCGATATCGGCGCAGAGGGCGAAGGCGGCGCTCAGACGGTCCAGTTCACGGTAGCCCCAGGCCAGGGGGCCGGCCACCGGGGCGCGGCGCCCGAGTCCCAGGCCACGGCCGAGACTGCGCCCGAGATTGGCGGCCAGGAACCCCAGGTGCCCGACCAGGGCCTGGCTGAAGGCGGCCAGGCCGCGTTGCGGATCGGGATCGTGCAGGGCGTGCAGCTCGCTGAGGGCCCAGGGGTGGCAGCGCAAGGCGCCCTGGCCGAACAGGATCAGGCTGCGGGTGAGGATGTTGGCCCCCTCGACGGTGATGGCGATGGGGATGGCCTGGTAGGCGCGGGCCATGAGGTTGGCCGGTCCCAGGCAGATGCCGGCGCCGCCGAGCACGTCCATGGCGTCCTGGACCGCCTGGCGGTAGCCCTCGGTGAGGTGGTACTTGACCAGGGCCGAGACCACCGCCGGGCGTTCACCCTCGTCCAGGGCGCCCAGGGTCAGGGTGCGGGCGGCATCCATGCGGTAGGTGAGGCCGGCGATGCGGGCCAGGGCCTCCTGTACCCCCTCGAAGTGGCCGATGGGGCGGCCGAATTGGCGGCGCACCCCGGCGTAGGCGCCGGCGTCGCGGCTCGCGGTCTTGACCGCGCCCACGCTCAGGGCGGGCAGGGAGATGGCGCGGCCTTCGCCCAGGGTCTCCATGAGCATGGCCCAGCCGCGGCCGATCCCGGCCCGGCCGCCGACGATGCGGTCCAGAGGCACGAAGACCCCCCGGCCGTGGATGGGGCCGTTCTGGAAGGGGATCCCCAGGGGGATGTGACGGCGGCCGATCTCCAGTCCCGGGCAGGTGCGCGGCAGCAGGGCCAGGGTGATCCCCAGCTCTTCCCGGTCGCCGAGCAGGTGTTGGGGGTCTTGGAGTCGGAAGGCCAGGCCGATGAGGGTGGCCACCGGGGCCAGGGTTATGTAACGCTTGTGGAAATCCAGGCGCACGCCCAGCACCCGCCGTCCGTGCCAGCGGCCGTGGCAGACCCGGCCGTGGTCGGGCAGGGCGGCGGCATCGCTGCCGGCACGCGGCCCGGTGAGGGCGAAACAGGGGATCTCCTCACCACGGGCCAGGCGCGGCAGGTAATGGGCCTTCTGTTCGCGGGTGCCGTAATGGAGCAGCAGTTTCCCCGGGCCCAGGGAGTTGGGGACCATGACGGTGACCGCCGCGGCCACGCTGCGGCTGGCGATGCGCATCACCACCTGGGAGTGGGCCAGGGCCGAAAACCCCGAGCCGCCGTAGCGGGGCGGGATCACCAGGCCGAAGAAGCCCTCGGCCTTGAGGTAGTTCCACACCTCGGTCGGCAGATCCTGATCCCGGTGCATGATGCGCCAGTCGTCGAGCATCTCGCACAGGTTTGCGGTGGGGCCCTCGATAAAGGCCCGCTCGTCGGCGGAGAGATGGGGCGGTGGCAGGCTCAGGAGACGTTCCCAATCCGGCCGGCCGCTGAACAGCTCGGCGTCCCACCAGACCCCGCCGGCCTCAAGGGCCTCGCGCTCGGTGTCTGACAGGGCCGGGGCACGGCGCCGCAGGCGGGCATGGAGGGGGCGCACCAGGGCCTGGAGGAAGGCGGGGGGTGATGCCAGCGTCTCGGGGCGGGTCCACATGTCAGGTCTCCTCGGGGGTCTTCACGCCGCCGTCCACCAGGGCCGGGCGCGCGACCGTTTCGGTCGGGATCTCCTGGGGGGCGTCGTTGTACATCACCCCGTCGCGGTTCCAGGGCAGGCGTCGGTACAGGGCCAGCTCATCCAGGCCCAGGAAGGGGTACTTGATGATCTCGAAGTAGGGGGAGTAGTCGAAATCGCTGGGGGCGAACAGTTTGGGGTTGCGTTTGAAGAAGCGGATGCCGCCGTCGCCGCCGCGGTCGATGAAGGGCAGGATCGGAAAGTCCACCTGGTTGAAGGACTCGGCGATGAGGCTCGAACAGAGGGTGCGGGTGGGCTCGCCCGCGTTGTGCTGGAACAGGGTGGAACGCCAGCGCCGCGGCAGCAGCCCCCAGGGGAACAGGAAGCGGGCCAGGTCCAGGACGTGGCGCATGTCGTAGCCGCGGCCCACCAGGGAGACGGCGTGGGCGACGATGCGCTGGGCATCTTCCGGGGCCAGGCCCGCGGGGCGGCAGATGCGCACGTGATCCTGGCGGTACTTGGCCAGGGGCGCGATCAGGGTCCCCTCGCCCATGAGGGCCTCGATGATCAACTGTTCCTCGGGATCACCCTCGAAGTGGCCTTCCACGGCGGCGCGCAGGCGGGGTTCGCGCAGGTCGAAGAGGCGGCCGATATAGAGGGCGGCATGGCTCCAGGGACTCTGGGTGACCATCCGGATCACCTCGGAGACTCGGCTGCGTCCCTCCACCAGGATCACGTCCGCCGGGCGCAACTCGAACCGCAGGCGGTCGAAGTCGCACAGCGGCGTGGGGGGTGGCGGGCCATCCCGTACCAGCCAATGGGTGAGGTGGCGTCCCAGCCAGTCGATGGGGGAGCGCATATTTCCGACCTTTCTGCTTGGTTATGAGTTTAGACCGGTCGGCGGGCGCTATTATTGCATCCAATCTCAGGGGGAATTCTCCGCCGTGTTCGCCGGGCGTGCCAGATCTCAAAGAAGGTTATTGATCAGCAAGATATTTCTATCTGTATCGAGCATCGCGGTGACGGCGCTGTCCGCCGCAGGTCGGGTATACTTGGGCTGCGGAGGCCGTCGATGGTTCGCGGCCGTGCCTGGTCCCCGTCGTGGCGACGAGGATGTCGTGCCGCGGGCGGTGGCATCGCGCAAGGGCCGCTGGTCCATTTCCACTTTGCAGCCCAGGTCAGGAGTCGCGCCATGTCGAAGATCGAAGTCAGTTTTCCCGGAGGCAAGCAGGTCCATGCCCACGTGGGGAATTTCGTCATCGAGACCGATCAGTCCCCCAAGGCCGGGGGGCAGGGTACGGCACCCGAGCCCTTCGATCTCTTCCTCGCCTCCATCGCCAGTTGCGCCGGGGTCTTCGCCCTCAATTTCTGTCATGCGCGGGATCTGTCCACCGCGGGCCTGGGCCTGAGCCTGGAGATCGCGGAGCGGGACCCCAAGCGCAAGCTGATCACCCGGATGGTGCTGCATCTGCGTCTGCCCCGGGGCTTTCCGGAGAAATACCGCGCCGGGATCCGGCGCGCCACCGAACTCTGTGCCGTCAAGCGGCACCTGCGCGAGGCACCGGAATTTCAGGTCCGCATCGAGGAGTGACCCGGACGGGGAATCATGGCTTCGAAGTGCCCAACAGGCGCCTCTCCGCCTCCCGGTACTTGGCCGCCGTGCGTTCCACGATCTCCTGGGGCAGGGCCGGGGCCGGGGGCCGTTTGTCCCAGCCCAGGGTCTCCAGATAGTCGCGCACGTACTGCTTGTCGAAGCTGGGCGGGTTGACCCCGGGGCGATAGGCGTCGGCGGGCCAGAAGCGGGAGGAGTCGGGGGTCAGTGCCTCGTCGATGAGGTACAGGGCGCCGTTCTCGTCGACGCCGAATTCGAATTTGGTATCGGCGATGATGATCCCCCGGCTAAAGGCGTAGGCCGCGGCCTCGCGATAGATACGCAGGGTGGTGTCCCGGACCCGGCGGGCCAGTTCGGGACCGATCAAGTCCACGGTGGCGGTGAAGTCGATGTTCTCGTCATGGGCGCCGGGGCCGGCCTTGCTGGAAGGGGTGAACAGTGGTTCGGGGAGGCGCTCGGCGAGGCGCAGACCGGGGGGCAGGGGGATCCCGCAGACCTCGCCGGAGGCCCGATAGTCCTTCCAGCCCGAACCGATGAGGTAACCCCGCGCGATGGCCTCCACCGGCAGGGGGTGCAGACGCCGTACCACCTGCGCGCGGTCACCCAGGCCGGCGCGCAGTTGCGGGTCGGGTACCGCCGCGGAGAGAGGGATGTCGGTGAGGTGGTTGGGGATCAGGTGCGCGGTCCGGCCGAACCAGAAACGGGACAGGCGGTTGAGGACCTCCCCCTTCCCGGGGATGGGCTGGGGAAAGACCACGTCGAAGGCCGAGAGCCGGTCGCTGGTGACGATGAGCAGGTGCTCGGCGTCCAGGGCGTAGATATCGCGGACCTTGCCGCGGCCCAGGAGTTGCAGGCCCGGCAGTTCCGAGGAGTACAGGGTTGAAGACATGGTCACAATCCGGGACAGGGGATGGTCTCGGAGTATACTTTAACAGTCCGCTCGATTTTCGCCTGTGGACACAGACGAACGCAGGAGCGGCTTGAGCTGCGGTTGAGAGTGGCCCTTCAGTGCGGGGGTCATCGCGGCCGAGGCGGCTCCCACAGCGCGGGGGCGTCACGAAACGGCAGAAGATCTTGCTTTATCGAGGTATACCCGATGCCTGTACCTTCACCCCGAGGGCGCGAGCGATGAATACCAGGAAGCCCCCGGCCGGGACGGGCCCGACGCCTTTCCAGGCGGCCTTCCACGGGGCCTTCACCTCGGCCCTGCGTTGGCCGCAACTGGACGATCTCTGGGCCCGGGTGCGCGCCCGGGCCGGTGAGGGCTGGTATATCTATGCGGTGGGCGAGGCCCTGCCCGAGGGGCCGTCGGAAGCGGCGCAGGTGGAACGGTTCATCGACGAGATGGATGCCCTGCTGCGGCGGGAGCACCAGGAGGCCTATTGCGGTATCGTCTACGCCGACGACCTCCGCCACCCGGGCTTCATAAAGATATACGATCCCAACAATCTGGGCGTATCCTGCGGCTACAGCGACAACCCCCCGCCACCCGGTTGGTTGCTCACCCTGATTCCACCCGAGGAGGTGGGCGATGGCCGGCTCAATCCCGGAGGGCGCCGGCGGTGGTGGCAACGCCTGCTGGGCCGCTGACCCGGCTCGCCAAGGAGATCCTCGTCCTGGGCTCGGTGGCCTGGGACGAGGTAGTGCGGCTCGATACCCCCTTGGCGGTCGGCGGCCACAATCAGGGCCGTTGGGAGGGGTGCCGTATCGGTGGGGGCGCGGCCAACACCGCCATGGCCCTGGCGCGCGTGGGTGATCGGGCGCGCCTGGTGAGCGCGGTGGGGCGGGATCCGTCCGGGCGTGCGCTGCTCGGTGACCTGGCCGCGCAAGGCCTGGATGTGAGCGCCGTGGGCGAGGGCACGGAGACCACCCGTTCTCTGCTGCTGCTCGACCCCCAGGGGGAACGGACCATCGTCAATCTGGCGCGCGCGAAGGTCCGCTGGCCCGGGGATCTGGCCGACTGGGCGGCCGACGCCTGTTATGTGCGGGCCGCGGATCCGGCCCTGGGCGCGGTCTTGGCGCGGCTCGCCGAACGTATGCCCGTGGTGGCCCACATCCCGCCCGTGGAAGAGGGGCTGAGGCCGGTGCCGATCCTCGTGGGTTCGGTCTCGGACCTGACCGCGGAACAACGGGCGCACCCCTTTGCCCTGGGTGAGCGGGTGGCGGGAGAGCGCCTGGAGTGGGTGGTCATCACCCGCGGCGCAGAGGGGGCCGTGGCCTACGGCCGTGACGGCACGATCGAGTGCCCGGCCCGGCGGGTGCGGGTGGTGGACGGGACGGGGGCGGGCGATGTCTTCGCCGCCGGCCTGGTCTACGGTCTGGCACGGGGCTGGCCCATGGCCCATGTGCTCGAGGTGGCGGTGTCCTGGGGAACGGCGTCGGTCACCTATGTGGGGACCATCCCCCCGGAACATTTTCCGCGGCCCTTGGCCATCCGGCGCCCCTGACGATTCCTCCCTGTGCAGCCACCCAGGTTTTCCGTAGCGACATGCAACCCCACGGGGGATCCATGCCATGACCGACGAGCCCTTCGCCTCCCTGTGCAGCATCCGTGACTGGATACGCTGGGGTGCGAGCCGCTTCAGCGCCGCGGGGCTGCACTTCGGCCAGGGTACCGACAACGCCCTGGACGAGGCCGCCTGGCTGGTGCTGCACGCCCTCCATCTGCCCCAGGGACTGGATGGGGGCTGGCTCGACGCCCGCCTGACCCTGGAGGAACGCCATGGGGTGTACGCCCTCCTGGAACGGCGTCTGAAGGAGCGCATCCCGGCCGCCTATCTCACCGGCAGCACCTGGTTCGCCGGCCTGGAGTTCGAGGTGAACGAGCAGGTCCTGATTCCGCGTTCGCCCCTGGCGGAACTGATCGAGCAGGGTTTTCATCCCTGGTTCGCGGTGGACGCCATGACCTCGGCCCTGGACCTGTGTACCGGCAGCGGCTGCATCGGCATCGCCCTGGCCCAGCACTTTCCCCATCTACGGGTGGACCTGGCCGATGTCTCCGTCCCCGCCCTGGAGGTGGCCCGCCGCAACCGCGACAGGTACGGCCTCGAGGGGCGGGTGGAGATCCTCCACTCGGACCTGTTTGAGGCCTTGGCGGGGCGGCGTTACGACCTGATCCTGTCCAATCCCCCCTACGTGGATGCCGGGGAGATGGCGGCATTGCCCGCGGAGTACCGGCACGAGCCGGCCCTGGGCCTGGCCGCGGGTGCGGATGGGCTCGATCTGGTGCGGCGGATGCTGGCCGGGGCGGGGGACCACCTGACACCTTCGGGTGTTATGATCGTCGAGGTGGGCGCCAGCGCCCGGGCCCTGACCGAGGCCTATCCGGAGATCCCCTTTCTCTGGCTGGAGTTCGAGCGGGGCGGGGAGGGCGTCTTCCTGTTGAGCGCCGAGCAGATCGAAGAATACCGGACCATCCTCAAAGCGAGGTAACTGTTCAGTCCCCCCGCCTTTTTCCCCTCACCCTGGCCCCCTGCCGGCCGCTGGCGCGGCGCAGGCAGGTCCCCCGCTGGGAGAGGGAATTCTTGTAGGGGGGGACTGAACAGTTACACAGCGAGAGCGGAGAACGAGCAATGAGCCTGAGGCGTGCCAAGACCGCCGCGGAATATGCCGAATGGGTCCAGCAGGCCCTGTTCGAGGTGGAGGACCTGCGCAACTGCCTGGAATACGACATGGAGGAACTGGGCCGTTTCCCGGGCTACCTGGAGCCCCTGGAGGCCTCGGTCCGGGCGCTCCACGACGCCATGGTGGAGGGCCGCTACCGCTTCGGGCGCGAGGACCTGCCCTTCATGGAGATCCTGGCCCGCTATGCCGACCAGATCCCCTTTCAGGACCTGCTCAAACAGATCAACGAGACCCACCGCCATGGTCTCGACGTCGACAGCGCCGGCTGAGACGGCCACGGAGATCCCATGGACCAAAGCATCGTCTTCGACCTGGACCTGATCCACAAATACGATCGGGCCGGTCCCCGTTACACCTCCTATCCCACCGCCGTGGAGTTCCACGAGGGCTTCGGCGAGACGGCCTATCGCCGGGCCTGCGAGCGCAGCAACGCCGAGGCGCGTCCGCTGTCGCTGTATTTCCACATCCCGTTCTGCGATACGGTCTGCTTCTATTGCGCGTGCAACAAGATCGCCACCAAGGACCGCCGCCTGGCAGGGCCCTATCTGCAACACCTGGACCGGGAAATGGCCTTGCAGGCGGCGCTGTTCGATCCCGGGCGACCCGTGGACCAGCTCCACTGGGGCGGCGGCACCCCCACCTTCATCAGCCACGACCAGATGCGTTGGCTCATGGAACGCACCCGAGAGCACTTCCGCCTGCACGAAGACGACAGCGGTGAATACTCCATAGAGATCGACCCGCGCGAGGCCGATACCTCCACGATCCGCCTGTTGCGGGAGATCGGCTTCAACCGCATGAGCATGGGGGTGCAGGACCTGGATGAACGGGTCCAGCGGGCGGTCAACCGCATCCAGAGCGAGGCGCGCACCCTGGAGGTCCTGGCCGCGGCGCGTGCCGAGGGCTTCCGCTCGGTGAGCATGGACCTCATCTACGGCCTGCCCTACCAGACCCTGGAGAGCTTCTCCCGCACCCTGGAGCGGATCATCGAGATCGGTCCCGACCGGCTGTCGGTATTCAACTACGCCCACCTGCCCGAACGCTTCAAGCCCCAACGGCGGATCGATGCCGAACGCCTGCCCCCGCCCCAGGAGAAGCTGGACATCCTCCAGACCGCCATCGAGCGTCTGGGCGCCGCCGGTTATGTGTTCATCGGCATGGACCACTTCGCCCGCCCCGACGACGAACTGGCGGTGGCCCAGCGCAACGGCACCCTCTACCGCAACTTCCAGGGCTACAGCACCCATGCCGACTGCGACCTCATCGGCCTCGGTATCACCTCCATCGGCAAGGTGGCCGACACCTACGCCCAGAACCTCAAGGCCCTGGAGCCCTACTATGCGCGCCTCGACGAGGGCCGCCTGCCCATATGGCGGGGGGTGGAACTGGATCGCGACGACCTCGTCCGGCGTGACCTCATCACCCGCCTGATCTGCCATTTCGAACTGCGTTTCGCCGACATCGAACGGGCCTGGGGGATCGATTTCCAAGAATATTTCTCCGCCGATCTGGAACGCCTCGGGGAGATGGCCGCGGACGGCCTGCTGACGCTGGACGACCAGGGCATCCGGGTGGCGCCCAAGGGACGCCTGCTGATCCGCAACATCTGCATGGCCTTCGACCGCTACCGCCAGGCGGGCCAGGGCCAGACCCGGTTCTCCAAGGTCATCTGAAGGTGGACGTCCTGGATGAGCGCATCAGCGCGGACGTCCATGACATCCCCTTCCATTTTCGTGCCGGCGTCGCCCGGCATCCGCGGCGTGCGTTGATACGCGGCCCCCTGGGGCCCCTGAGCTTCGCCGAACTGGACGGACAGAGTGATGCCCTGGCCGGCGCCCTCACCGCCGCCGGCCTGGAGGCCGGCGACCGGGTCGCACTCTACGCCCCCAACGGGATCGAGTTCATCCGCGGCTACCTGGGCATCCTCAAGGCCGGCGGGGTGGTGGTCCCGCTCAATACCCTCCTCAATCCCCGCGAGCTGGCCTATATCCTGAGCGACTCGGGGGCGCGTCTGTTCCTGTTCCATCCCGCCCTGGGCGCGTCGGCCCAGGCCGCCGCCGCGGCCCTGGAGGCCCCTCCCCGGCGCCTCGACCTGAGCGCCCTGGGCGGTGGCCGGGAGGTGCCTGCCGTGGCGGTCGATCCCTGGCGCCAGCCCGCCGCCATCCTCTACACCTCCGGTACCACCGGCCGCCCCAAGGGGGCCGTGCTCACCCATGCCAACCTGGTCACCAACACCCGTTCGGTGATGGCCGCCCTGGAGCTGGAGCCCGGGCGCGACAACCTCCTGGTGGTGCTGCCCCTGTTCCACGCCTTCGCCGCCACCGTGGGCCTGCTCACCCCCCTGCTCCACGGCCTCGCCCTGACCCCGGTCCCGCGCTTCGAGCCCCGTCTGGTGGGTGAGTACATCGAGGCCGGCGGGGCCACGGTCTTCCTGGGGGTGCCGAGCATGTACGGCCTGTTCCTGCGCCTGCCCCCCGAGGGACGCGCACAGTGGCGCCCGGTGCGTCTCTGCGTATCCGGTGGCGCGGCCCTGCCCGAGGCGGTGCGCCAGGGGTTCGAAGAGGCCTTCGCCGTCCCGATCCTGGAGGGTGACGGTCCCACCGAATGCGGTCCCGTGACCTGCGTCAATCCCCCGCGCGGGCCGCGCAAGGGGGGCTCGGTGGGACCACCCGTGCCGGGAGTGGAGATGGCGATCCATGACGACGCGGGCCGGCCGCTGCCCGTCGGCGAGGTGGGCGAGGTCTGGGTACGCGGTCCCAGCGTGATGGCGGGGTACTGGGGCCTGCCCGAGGCCACCGCCGAGGCCTTCGCCGGGGACTGGTTCCGCACCGGTGACCTCGGCTACCGCGACGACGACGGCTGGTTCTATCTCGTGGACCGCAAGAAGGATCTGGTGATCGTCAACGGTATGAACGTCTACCCGCGGGTGATCGAGGAGGTCCTGCACCGCCATCCGGAGATCGCCGAGGCCGCGGTAGTGGGGGAGCCCCATCCCCGTCAGGGCGAGGTCCTGGTGGCCCACGTGGTCCTGCGTTCACCGGGGGGGCTGGACGTGAAGGCGGTGCGGGCCTGGTGCCGCGAGCATCTGGGCGCCCATGAGGTGCCGCGCCGGGTGGAATTTCGCGGGGCCCTGCCGCGCAATGCGGCGGGCAAGGTGCTCAAGCGCGAACTCAGGCGGGTGGGGGAGATCGAGCGGGGGGTGCGCTGATGGGCTGCCAGCGCCCACGGGAATGGGCTAGAGGTTCCCTGGCTGGACGACCGTTCATTATATCGGAGGATTACTGGTGAGAAAAGGTATATTTTCATATTGTTGAAACGTATTTGTGCAGATCAAGAGGGAGTCCTTTCTCCGATATTCACCCCTGCCGTAGGGGCTATAGTTCCGATCTGGCCAAAGGACTTCAGTGCCCCGGTCCTTGCCGGGTATCAATGACTGCCCGGTCCCGCCGATACCGGGAGAGGTTCCCAAGACCGTCCACCGCAAACAGGAGTCGAAAGGTATGCAAATGCAATTCTCCATGAAACCGCTGGCCGTGACGCTGCTGTCCGCCGGCCTCCTCGCCGGTTGCGTCAGCAATCTGCAACGGGGGCTCGATGCCGGCCGTTCCGGCAACTACCAGGCCATGCTCTCGGCCTGCGAAATGGCGGCCAAGGAATCCAATGCGGACCCCGAGGCCTTCAAGTGCATCGGTGACGCCCAGATGCGCCTGGGCAACCGCAGCGCGGCCGAGACCGCCTATCTCACCTATCTCGACCACGTGTCCGATTCGGTGGAGGTGCGTCTGATCCTGGCCAATATGTATCTCGCCGACGGGCGTCTGGCGGCCGCCCAGAAGCAGGCCGAGGAGGCGGTGAAATACGATCCCTCCGCCTATGAGGGCTACTACTACCTAGGGGAGATCCACCGTACCAATGGCGCCTGCAAGGCCTCGAAGGCGGCCTATGACCGTGCCCTCGAGATCTATCCCCAGTACGACGCCGCCAAGGCGGGCCTGGAGAAGCTGGCGAAGGTCTGTCCCCCGGAGAAGAAGGTCAAGATCCACGTGAGGCCGCGGGTGCGGCACGAAAAGGTCCTGCGCGGTGGCGGTAAGGCCCTGAGGGAAGGGGAATGGTAGGCCGGCGTGTTCGGTTCGGCCTGGGCCTTCTGCTGGCGGCCGCCGTCTCGCCGGCCCCGGCGGGGAACCAGCCTTTGATGGAGCAGGCGCGGCAGCGGGCCTTTCTCCTCAACCGCGCCGTGATCCAGCACTTGGCGGCCCTTCCGCGGACTACCCGCGTGCAGTTCGAGGCGCGGGTGAAACCCTTGCCCGATGGCCGTTGGCAGGTGGTGATCGACGCGGTGAACGTCCAGGGGCCGGTGGAGAACGGGCACTTCCCCTTCGCCGGCACGGCGGCCGACGCCCCCACCGAGTACGTCACCTTCGAACAGATCCCGCAGACGGGGTCATCCGAACCACAGCAGCAGCATTGATACGACAGGAGAGACAGTCATGAAACGAGTCATGTTCGAGCGCGTCCTGGGCCTCGCCCTGGTCGCCCTGATCGCGGCGCCCCTGGCGGCGTCCGCGGGCAACCGCTCCCTGATGACCATCCAGAAGGCCAAGGATCTGGCCCGTCGCGCCATCGTCGAGAGCGTGGTGGGCCTGAAGATCAAGAGCCGAGCCCTCTGGGCGAGCCAGCCGTCGGACTACTACGAGATCGAGTCCAAGGTGGCGGCGGCCATCAAGGGCATCAAGTTCGAGCGTATCCAGTACGACAAGGAGAAGGACATCGCCAAGGCCACCGCCTACATCCGCGTGGGCCAGGTGTCCAACATCATCGGCAAGCCGGTGGATTTCGGCGACATGGTGATCCGGCGCGTGGCCTTCGCCACCTCCACGCCCAAATACATGCCCGCCCTCAAGGCCCTGCGCGCGGCTGAACTCAACGCCTATGACGAGATGGCCAAGGTCATCGTCGGCCAGAAGATCAAGTCCAAGAGCCGGGTGCGCAACTTCGTGTTGCAGAACGACGAGGTGCGGACCAAGGTATTGGCCGCCATCTGGGGTGCCGAGGTCAAGGAATACGGTTGGACGGAAGACGGCAACGCCTTCGTGACCCTGCGTCTGAATGCCCGTTGGGTGCACGACATCGTCGGGCAGACCATCAAGTACACCAAGGACAACTATATCGAGGTCACGGGGTATGGTTCACCGGTGGACGACATGAACGATACCGGCAGCGGCGCCGGGGAGAACCTGGTGCGGCGCAAGAGCACGGTGGAGGCCGCGAGCTTCGACATCCCCGCCCAGGGCGAGGTCAAGGCCGCTCCCGAGCAGGAGAATACCGGACCGGATACCGGCGGGGCCGCCCTGGTGCGCTGAGATCTCCGCCGAGATCCCTGAAGAACAGGGGACGGAAGGCCGCGTGAAGACGTCGTCTTCCGTCCTCATCCCCCGTCTCCAGCCCGGATCCTCCCATGAACAGATTGCTGACCTTCGCTCTCACCCTGTGCCTCTCCGGTCTCGCGGCGGCGGGCTGTCCCCAGGGCCAGCGTGCGCAGCTGCGGGTGGAGGTGGATGCCCGCCCCCGGGTGCTGTCCGCCACCGATGTGCGTGACCAGGCCGCCGACCTGTTCGACGATCAGGGCCTCGCCATCGTCCAACCCGATGTCGCCCAGCGTGCCCTCCTGCGCCGGCAGAAGGAGCTGATCGCCATGGGTGATGCGGTGGGGGCCCTGGAACTGGCGCGCAAACTCGGCGCCAACTGGCTGGTCAGCGTGCGGGTCAAGGGCCGTCAGCGGCCCATTCAAGGGCTCGCCGCCGGCCTGTACAACGTGGATGCCCGGGCCGTGGTGGAGATCGTCTCCGCCGATTCGGGACGCGAACTGGCCAAGGCCCGGGGCAGCCGGCGCAAGCCCGGCCTCGGCCTCGGCGCGCAGTTGCCGGCCCTGCTGGAGGCCCTGTTGCCGCGGGTGATCGACCAGGCCGTGCGGGAGGCCTGTGCCAAGGTGCCGGTCCGGCCTCAGGAGGCCGCCCCCGAGGCAGACGAGGCCATGCCGGCCGCGGGCGCCGCCTCGCCGGTGGATTCACTCTGACCCTTTCAGGAAACCCACTCCATGCGTACTCATCGGTGGCTCTCTCTTCTCCTGGCCCTGCTGCTCGCGGGCCTTCAGCCCATGGCGGCGGCGGAATCCGACGACCATCCCATCATGACCGTGGTGGCGGAGGGACTGTCGGACGCCAACTTCTACAAGGACCGGCGGGTGGCCTACGACGAGGCCCTGAAGGACGCCAAGCGCCAGGTCCTGGACAAGGCGGTGGGCGCCTTCGTGGACTCCCGTACCCGGATCGAGAACTACCAGCTCATCTCCGACACCCTGGAGACCCGCTATCAGGGCTTCATCAAGCGCCTGGTCAAGGTGGTGGACGGTGGTCCCCAGCCCGATGGTTTCTATCACGTCTGGATCAAGGCGGAGGTCTACACCCAACCCCTGGCCAAGAGCATGGCCAAGTTCACCAAGGCCGAGCGTCGGCGACTCATCCGCGCCCACGGTAACCCCACCTTCGCGGTCAAGATCGACGTGATCTCCGACGAGAATGACCGCATCATCCAGCGTTGCGACGTGTGCGAGACCGAGATCGCCGACCGCCTCACGCGCTTCGGTTTCAAGCTGGTGGACTGGGACTGGGCCCAGGAGCAGTTGCGTAAGCGCAAGGAACTCATGCGTATCGAACAGGGTGATCTGGAGGCCGCCCGCTATGGAGTGGGCAAGCAGCCGGTGGACATCATCGTCACCGGCCAGGTGAAGTTGCACCGCAATGCACCCGTGGAAGTGGCGGGGATGCGGGTACGCACCGTCTCCCTCACCAGTTGGGCGGTCAAGGCCATCGCCACCCAGACCAGCGAGGTGATCTTCAGCCGCAACTTCCGGCCCCACCGCAAGGCCTTCAACGACGAGGACCAGGCGATCCTGGCCGTGGGGCGCATGGCCGGGCGGCTGTTCTCCAAGGAGGTGTTCAAGGACTACGTGGCGGCGCCCACCCGCACCCTGACCCTTTCCATCTTCGGCCTCTCCAAACGCCGTATCGCCCAGGACCTGAAACGCGACATGCTCGCCGCCCGCTCCATCGTGGGGGCGCGCTTCAAGGACTACATCCGGGGCGCCGAGGCCGTGTTCGAGGTGGACTACGTGGGCACCCGCGAGGAGTTCGCCGACTTTCTCGAGGGTGAGATGCTCACCGCCCTGAACCGGAAGTACGGCCGGGGAACCTTCGCCATCATCCGCGAGAGCGGCGATCTGGTGGAGGTGAAGGTGATGAAGCCCGAGAACGTCACCCGCGAACGCATCAACCAGGGACCGACCCTGGCCATGGCCGTGGCCACGCCCGAACGGGCCAAGCAGGTCATCAAGTCCCAGGAGACACTGGCCAAGGTGGCGGCCTACAACGACGATCTGCCCAATCAACTCGACGATCTCTGAACCATGAAAAAGCATGTCTTTCCTGCGCGGGCACTCTCCCGCGGGCTGTTGTGTGTGGTCCTGGCCCTGGCCCCGGTGATGCCGGGGCTCGCCAAGGGCCTGTTGCGGGTGGCCGTGATGCCGGTGGAGGCTGCCTCGGGGGTGAGCCCCAATCTGCGCGAGAAGGTGCGCCTGGAACTGGAGAGCCAACTGGTCAAGAGCGGCAAGGTGGAGGTGATCGAGCGGGCCAAGCTGGCGAAGATCAGCGAGGAGATGAAGCTCAGCCTGCAAGGGGTCATGGATCCGGCCACCGCCCAGCAATTGGGCAAGCTCACCGGGGTGAGCGTGTTCCTGTTCCCGCGCATCACCAGTGCTTGGGCGAGCCAGCACCGGGAGCACCAGGACCTGATCGACGAAGACGAGGTGACGGTCAAGGCCGGCTTCCAACTCGCCTTGAAGCTGGTGCGGACCGAAACCGGGCGTATCCTCGCCGCGGAGACCGTCTCCGGCAGCTTTCGCAGGACCCGAATGGAGTCCGAAGGGGGCATCCCCTCGCGCGGCGGGGCCTTGGCCGCGGCCCGGGCGGCCGCGGTGAAGCGCGCCGGCAGCGTCATCCTCGGCGCCCTCTATCCGGTCAAGGTGGCCCACTACAACCCCAAGACCGGGGTGGTGGTGCTGAACCGGGGCAAGGGCAGCCTGCGGGTGGGACAGCGGCTCAAGGTCTATTCCCAGGGCGAGGCCATCATCGACCCCGATACGGGCGAGGTGCTGGGCTCCGACGAGGAACAGATCGGCCTCATCAAGGTGACGGCGGTGCGTGCCCGGTTGTCCAAGGCAAGGATTCTCAAGGGTTCCGTGGAGCGCGGGGCGGTTTGCAGGTAGCCTATACCATTGCCCCGGGGCGTCTCACGACAAGAAAAACACAGGGGGTCACTATGCACGGGATCTATCGGGGATGGACGGGGCTGAGGGGCTTTGCCCTGTTTCTGGTGGCCGCCTTCGTCATCGGCTGCGTGGCCACCGAACACCGGGAGAACATGGAAAAGGCGCAGATCGTAGGCGCATCCCGCGGCCTCGCGGCCGAGGTGGCGATGTTGGAACAGGACGTGCTCACCGATCCCGACGCCCAGGGTGTACGCCACATCGACCCCGCCACCGATGTCATCAAGCTCCTGGAACTCGGCGCCCTCTATCACTATGCGGGCATGTATGAGCGCAGCAACGAGGCCCTGGAGATCGTCTACGCCCACTATGCGCCCAAGGAGATGCTCACCGACATCAATCTCCAGGACACCCTCAAGGCGGGGGTCAAGGCGGTGCTCTCGGAGGGCATCGCCGGGTCCTACGACCTCTCGGGCTACGAGAAGGTCTTCCTGCACACCCTCAAGGCCCTCAACTATCTGATGCTCGACGACCTGGAAGGGGCCATGGTGGAGATCCGCCGGGGCGAGTATCAGCAGTCCCGGATCGAGGACGAATTGGAAGAGAAACGCCAGGAGGCGCACAAGGAACGCGACGAGCACGCCGACCTGTTCGAGCAGGCCGATCCCGAACGGCTCAACCGGGCGCAGAGCCGCTTCATGGCCAAGGCCCGGCTCTCCGACGAGGAGAAGCGCTTGATCGCCGGCTTGAAGGACGGCTACCGCAACGCCATGACCTACGCCGTCTCCTCGGTGGGCTATGAACTCAGTTGGGGCGAGGAGGGCGACAGCGTCCTCGATGACGCCGCCATCGACCTGAGCAAGTCCTTCGGCCTCTTTCCCAACCCCGCGGTGGGCGACCGTTACCTGAGTTGGGCGATCTACCGCCAGCGCCTGAACACGGCCTCCGAGCAACCGGTGATCCAGGCGATCCGCTCTATCTACCCGAGCATATACCAGGACGCCAGACGTCACCCCGGGGAGATGAAAAACGTCCATGTCTTCCTTTCCACCGGCAGCAGCCCGCGGGTCAAGCCCTTGATCCTGCGTCTGCCCAACCCGGTCTCGGAGACGATATCCAAGGTCGTGATTCCCCGCTACGAGCGCATCCCGGACCAGAACTACCAGTTGGAGATCGAGTCCGCGCACCAGCGGGGGCCGGCGGCCAAGGAACTGGACTTCGACGCCCTGGCCCTCAAGAGCTTCGACGACAAGCTGCCGGCGATGTATTTCCGCATCATCACCCGTCTGGTGGTCCAGACCATCGTCGACAAGCAGTTGAAGGACAAGATGGGCATGTTCGGGCAGATCGCTGCGGCGGTGAAGAACGAGCTCCTGGAACAGCCCGATACCCGCAGCTGGACCGCCCTGCCCAAGGCCATCCACTACGGGGCCATGTATGCCCGGGGTGACGAACTGACGGTCCGGGTGCGTGGCCAGGGTGGACAGGTCCTGTTCAACAAGCGCTACCCCGTGGCCGGGGACGAGGTCCTGTTGGTGGACATCCGCAAGGTGGGCGATCACTTCGAGGACCACATGGTGGCCATCCCCGCCCGATTCCCCCAAGGGAGCGGTAAGCGTCATGGCCGGGCCGGGGCCGGCGGGACGCGGCGCATGGTGCGTTTGCTCCAGGCACGGCTCAACGCCCTGGGCTATCCGGCGGGAGTCGCCGACGGCCAGGCCGGCAGGCAGACCCGCGCCGCGGTGCGCGCCTTCCAGAAGGATCACGGCATGACCGTCACCGGTCGCATCGACAGCGCCCTCGCGGATAGCGTGGCCGGCGCCTACCGCGATCTGGTGCGCGAGGTCCAGAGCCGGCTCAATGCCCTGGGCTACGATACGGGGACCCCCGACGGGGTCCCCGGACAGCGTACCCGGGAGGCGGTGAAGTCCTTTCAGCGGGCCCAGGGACTGACGGTCTCCGGGCGCATCGACACGGCCCTGTTGCAGCGCTTGCAGCAGGCCCAGTGAGCCTTTCCCGGCCCCGGGCCCGGGCGGTCCGGGGCCGGGCCATTCCAAAAGGAGCGTATCGACATGAGCTTGAGATCCACTGCCCTCGTCCTCGGCGCCGCCCTCGTCCTCGGCGCCTGTCAGACCACCGAGTCCGTCTATCGCAACCCCAGTGCCGAGTCGGAGGTCAAGACCACCCGTTGGCAGGCCCATGACCTCCAATCCACGGCTCTGGCCATGGTGGACTCCTTCCTCAACGATCCCTATATCGTCGGTGACGACCAGCCGGTCATCCGCTTCACCGGGATCAAGAACAAGACCAGCCAGCACATCGACACCAAGGCCCTGTCGGACCGCATCCGCGCCTATCTGATCCGTTCCCACCGGGTGCGGGTGCTCACCGACTGGGATGCCGACAAGGGGCAGCGCAAGAAGGCCCGGGCCGAGGCCAAGTACTCCCATTCCCGGGCGGTGGACCGCTCCACCCGGCGCAGCCTGCGCAAGAGCAAGGCCGCCGGCTATCACCTGTTCGGAGAGATCAGCGAGATCCATCAGACCGACAGCAACGCCACCGAGCGTTCCTACCAGATCATCATGAATCTGCATGACATCGAGACCGACGAACTGATCTGGTCCGACATCAAGGACATCCAGAAGGTCAAGCAACGCAGCTTCTTCTGACGACAGCGGTCATCGGCGCGGAATGGACCCGGGGTCGATTCCGGGTCCGGCTGCTTCATGCTTTGATCTTCACCCGCTTCAGCCGTGGGGGGCCGCCGGGGTCATCGAGACCGAACTCAGGCGCATGGCCCTGGCCGCGCCGACAGGCGGGGGAGGCAGACCGAAAAAAGAAAAGAATAGGAAATCCAACCGTCTACGTTGAAATATCGGACCGTTCTGAGCCCCGGTCAAGGCCGCGCTGAGTGTCGTCCAATGAGAGACAGGAAGGTCGGAAGGTAGGCTGGGTGGAGGGAAGTTCTGGGCGGCGGTTTTTCAGGACAAGAAAGATCGGATCGCGCACGACAGACCATAGAAGGATCCGCGGCTGCCGAGGCGCCACTTACCAGCTTATGCGCTGATCGAATTCGAAATCGGGCTCCGGCTCGGCGGGCGGGTCGCCCGTAAGCCGTTCTTCATCGAGAAAATCGGCCCCGCCGTCGTCCTCCTCCCACTGCGGGGGAGCGCGCGCCGGGGCGATCGGCGGCGGCTGGGCGGGTTCGCCTATGTGGTTCAGAATTCGCCGCACCGGGGACGCCTCGGTGATGAAGGCAATGATCCGCATCTCGGTCCCGCACTGGGGACAACTCAACGGGGAAGCTGCATAGATACGGGACAGCAGTATCGCCTAGAGATAGCGGGCGGGGGAACGGTGCGGCGTCTTGCTGGACTCTTCGTCGGAAGCCGCCACTGGCGGCGACTGCTGCGCGGCGGTGGCCGCGGAGGCCAGAGCAGTAACGGCGGCCCGCAGGGGCACGCTGGGAGCCAGAACCCCGTAGTCGCGGTGCCGGCGTTGACGCGGCAGTGGGACCAACGCGGCGATGCGCTCGATGAACTCCAGTGGCGAGAGGATGAGCTGGGTGCGGCCATCGGGACCGGGTTTGGGTAGGTGGTAGATCAGGCGGTGGGCATCGAACTCTTGAAGCCGTTCGGCGGCGAACGCAGGGCGGGCGCAATAGCGCAGCAGCCGCTCAAGCCCGCGCCGATCGTCGGCCGCAATGCGCGCCGTGGCGTCCAGCGAGAACCCGCCGCCGTGGTCCCACAACTCCATCTCCTTACGGTCGTCCTTGTCGAGTATCCCGCCTCGAACAAATGCGCGCAGGATGCGACGGCGGACCTTGGCCTGTACCGCCTCGGCGTCGTACCCATCGAACTCAGCCACAGCGATGAAGCGTACTCCGTGGTCCGGATCGGGCTCGAATACCCCGTGATGACGCAGACGTGAAAGTGCGTGTGAAGGTTGAGCGAGGAGCCGAAACGGTGGATAAAAGCCACCGCACCGGCGCGCGCATCCGGCCCCGCTCCGGGGCTATGCGTGCGCAGGTGACGCTCGATCTCGTCCAGGAAGATGCGCAGGGCAGTATTCAGGGCTTCGCGGTCATGGTGGAGGTGATAGCGCAGCCGCTTGGGCAGGGACAGGACCCACTGGCGCACCGGCCGCGGGGGCAGGACATGATCGACAAGGTGTGTCAATACCGACCCAAGATGTCCCCTTTTCAGCGGTTTGAGATGTCCGGTTTTCAACGATTTCAACTTGGCTGACCAGGCCGCCTGAGGTCGCTCATTCGTCTGCTTTGTCTTCGGACTTCTCGATGGGTTGGGTGATCAGCCCAGCCTTGCGCTTTTCCTTCAGGCGGAAGCTCTCGCCCTTGATGTTGAGGGTGGTTGCGTGGTGCAGCAGCCGGTCCAGGATGGCGGTGGCGATCACCTGATCCGAGAACACTTCGCCCCAGTCCACGAACCCCTTGTTCGAGGTGAGGATCATCGCCGCCTTCTCATAGCGCCTCGCCACCAGACGGAAGAACAGGCTGGCCTCCTGGCGGTTCAGCGGCAGATAGCCGATCTCGTCGATGATCAGCAACTTGGGGTAGGTGAACTGCTGCAGCTGCCGTTCCAGCCGATTCTCCGCCTGCGCCCGCTTGACCCGGGTCATCAGCTCTTCGAGCGTCAGGAACAGCACCCGGTGGCCAGCCTCGGCGGCCTTGACCGCCAGGCCGATGGTCAAGTGGGTCTTGCCCACGCCCGGCGGCCCCAGCAGGATGACGTTCTCGGCCCGCTCGACGAAGGCGCCACCTGACAGTTCGCGCACCACCTTGCGGTCGATGGAAGGCTGAAAGCTGAAGTCGAACTGCTCTAGGGTCTTGATCCAGGGCAGCCGAGCCTGCTTGAGGCGGCTCTCCAGGCCCTTCTGATGCCGCCCGTTCCACTCGGTGGCCAAGGCCTCGGCCAGGAAGCCGCGATAGTCCAGCTCCCGCTTGGCGGCCTGCTCGCACAGGGCGTCGAGGTTGTCCGGCAGGTATTCCATCTTGAGCTTGTGCATCAGGCCGTTCAGTTCCATGTTGCCGCCTCCTCGTAGGCCGTCAGGCTACGGGTCTGAA
>Ga0256841_1000063_pt1 | contig 118559 bp, 119 predicted proteins | sample 356308metaG_FD_185971 | JGI IMG/M metagenome (GOLD analysis project Ga0256841, IMG submission 185971) | Hydrothermal vent microbial communities from Mid Atlantic Ridge, Atlantic Ocean - 356-308 | ecosystem: Environmental > Aquatic > Marine > Hydrothermal vents | place: Atlantic Ocean: Mid...
GACACGAGCTATCCAAACGGGCTAAAGATGTGGGTAGCGCCGCGGTGCTGATTGCATTGATCAATGTCCTCGTTGTCTGGACACTTCTTCTGATGAGCCATTATTCATGAACAAAAAAGAACTGCAAAACTACGTTGAAACAGTCTGGGATGAATCGATCATCCCGGAGCTGATCGACTACATTCGCATCCCGAATAAATCACCCGCTTTCGATCCGGACTGGCAGGAACATGGCCACATGGAAAAAGTCGTGCAGCAATTTGTTCGCTGGGCGGAAGCACAAAACCTTGCTGGCATGACGCTGGAAATCGTCCGGCTCGAAGGCCGCACACCGTTGCTGTACATGGACATTCCCGGACAGTCGGACAACACGATCCTGCTCTACGGCCATCTCGACAAACAACCGGAAATGAAAGGCTGGAAAGAAGGCCTCGGGCCGTGGACACCAGTGATGGATGGCGACAAACTTTATGGCCGTGGTGGTGCGGATGATGGCTATGCGATGTTTGCTTCACTCACCGCGATTTCGGCTTTGCAAAAACAAAATATTCCCCACGCACGTTGCGTCGTGATCATCGAAGCCTGCGAAGAAAGTGGCAGTTATGATCTGCCTTTTTATATCGACGCGCTCTCGGATCGCATCGGCCAGCCTGATTTGGTGATCTGCCTCGACTCCGGCTGCGGCAACTATGATCAACTCTGGTGTACTTCCTCGTTACGGGGACTGGCCGGCGGAACGCTGTCGGTGGACGTGATCAGTCAGGGGGCGCACTCCGGTGATGCCAGTGGTATCGTGCCCGATTCATTTCGTATCGCCCGCGCTTTGCTCGATCGAATTGAAGATCCGCTGACCGGCGAGATTCTGCTCCAGGAGTGTCAGGCCGAGATCCCCGAATCCCGCTTGAAGCAAGCCGAGACCGCGGCCCGAATCATTGGTGAAAAAGCCTACACTCGCTTTCCTTTTGTGGACAACACCCAGCCGGTCACGACTTGCCTTACTGATCTGGTACTCAACCGCACCTGGCGACCGGCCCTCGCGGTGATCGGAGCTGACGGCCTGCCGCCGGTGAAGGATGCCGGAAACGTACTTCGTCCTGGCACGGCACTCAAACTCTCTCTGCGCCTGCCGCCCACCGTGGATGCCGAAATCGCCTCGAAAAAACTCAAAGAAATACTCGAAAACGATCCACCCTATAACGCAAAAATCACCTTCACCCCCGATTGGGCCGCCAGCGGCTGGCATGCCCCCGAACTCGCTCCGTGGCTGGAACAATCCATCGATCAGGCCTCAAGAGACTACTTCGGCAAACAGGCCGTCCACATGGGCGAAGGCGGATCCATCCCCTTCATGGGCATGTTGGGCGAGAAGTTTCCACAAGCTCAATTCATGATCACCGGCGTGCTGGGACCGAAATCCAATGCCCATGGCCCGAATGAGTTTTTGCATATTCCGACCGGGAAGAAATTGACCTGTTGCGTGGCCGGGGTGATTGCGGATCATTTTCAATTGTTCTAATTCATTACCACAAAAATGACAGATAATTCTAAAACTATTCCACCGGCAATTATACCTTTTATTGCAACAGCATTAGCTTATGCAATGGTCTGTGCCTGGAATGCAGGTATAACTTTTCAATATGGACTGCCATGGAACTCTATTCCTGTAGAGCTTGACTCCTTATTTCTTGTCTCGCTACCAATTCTTGCAACACTAGTTTATTTGCATAATCTTGATTCATTAATTTTTATGCGTATTGCTCATCTGCATCATAGCCTTAAGTTGAGGCTGGTTATTACCGCACGTTCGATATTTTTCTGACTTGCTTTACTTTTCGCTAGTTACGGAATACCAATAATATTTTGGGTTATTTTGCTTATAGGGACATTAACCATTCTTTCTAACGTTTATACAGAATTTTTATGGCCATATTACAAACATAGTAATATTGAAGGCTATGTAAACAAACTCAAAGATCAGGATGAAATAGATAATGCTGTAGTCGAAGCAGGGTATTCACCCAGTGCAAATTTGAATGAGAGATTTGGATACTGGATTAGCATTTTTTTCTGGAGTTTATTTTTAATCTCGCTTGCATTTCTTTTCGGCATGAGTAGTACCGCAAGGAAAAAAGATTATTATTTTCTTGATTGTTCACACACACAAATAATCCTTGCTCAGACAAATAAAAAAATCATTGCAGCAAAATATGATGCACAAAACAATACGATCAAATATCCAATCCAGATACTCACAAACTTTGATTCGATTTCATTCTATTTTAAAAGTCTCGATGAATCTCCGAAACCATTTAAGAAACGTAGCAAGTAGCCCGGATGAAACGTAGTGTAATCCGGGTTGACCATCCATCCCCGGATTCCGCAAGCTCCATCTGGGCTACGAGAATCATTTTCCGTTAAAATCAAATTTTTCAAAATAATTTATAAGAGAGCTTTGTATGAAAACAGGCATCATTGGTTTGGGCGCTATGGGCATGGGCATGGCAATGAATCTCCACAAGTCCGGGTATCTGACGGCCTTCTGGAACCGCAGCCCGGGCCGTACTCAGGAACTTGCCGAAAAAACCGGAATCTCGGCGGCGTCCTCTCCCGCCGAAGTCGCTGAGCAATGCGAGTTGATCATCATTTGTGTCTCGCGTGATGAGGATGTGATCGAGGTGGTGAACGCGATGTTGCCCGGCGTTCAGAAAGGCACCGTGGTGATCGATACTTCAACAGTAAGTTCGGATACAGCAAAAGAAGTCGCGACCTTATTGAAAACAGTCGAGGCAAATTTCCTCGACAGTCCGGTTTCCGGCGGCGTGGAAGGTGCGAAAAACGGCACCATGGCGATGATGATCGGGGGCGATGAGGCGGTGCTGAACTCGGTACGGCCGGTACTTGAGGTCATTGGCGGCAATATTGTTTACATGGGCCCCACTGGTAGTGGGCAGGCCACCAAGGCCGTGAACCAGATCATGGCGGCGGGTATCAATCAGGCTGTGACTGAGGCGCTGGCTTTTGGTTCGGCTATGGGTCTGGATATGGACAAGGTGATCGATGTGGTCGGTAGCGGTGCGGCAGCCAACTGGTTTCTCGATCACCGTGGCCGTACCATGATGGAAGGTACCTTCGAACCTGGCTTCAAGGTCGCCCTGCATCACAAGGATCTGAATATTTGCCGCACCATGGCCGCGCAAAAATCGGGAACCAGACTCCCTGCTGTGGAAATGACCCTGAAGGATTATGAGACCCTGATGGAAGAAGGCCACGGCGAGGAAGATATTTCGGCCTTGTTCCGGCTCAAGAAAGGGATGTTTCCAGAATAATGTCTCTCAGCGATCCTGCACAGGAAGAAACCGATCAGCTTTAATCTTTCTCGCCAATCCTGCGTTCGTTACCGGCGATCAGCTTTTTGATATTGGCTTTGTGCCGCCAGAAAATGAGCACCACCATAATGAGGGTCGCAATGGTGTACCAAGGTTTGGGCAGCCAATAACCGACCGAAAAAACGCTGACGGCAGAAGCCACCAGTGCAGCCAGTGACGAATAATGAAACAGCAAGGCAATGATGCCCCATGTGAGCATGAAAATCACGCCAATGGGCCAGGCAAAAGCGTAGATGACACCGATGAAAGTGGCGATCCCCTTACCACCCTGAAAACCGAAAAAGACCGGGTACAGGTGCCCCAGAAAAGCCGCAAGACCCATGGCTGCCAGCACCGGATCCGGCAATCCGAGCAGTTTGCCGATCAAGACCGGTATCAGCCCTTTGAGCAGATCACCGGCAAGTGTAAGAATGGCCGCCCGCTTGCCATGAAGGCGCAGCACATTGGTCGCACCGGGATTACGCGATCCCGCCAGGCGCGGGTCGGAAAGCCCCATCAATCTGCAGACCATTACGGCCGAACTGAAGGATCCTATGAGATAGGAAGCCAATATACAGAGTAGGTCGAGTAACATTTATTTCGATTTTCTAGCTTGTCAGGAAAAGGTTCAGAGGTTAACTTACAGCGATGGACATAATATACCTGACTGATCTCAGAATCGACACCGTGATTGGCGTCTATGACTGGGAGCGAAATATCAAACAGACCCTGATCCTCGATCTTGAGATCGGCACCGATATCCAAAAGGCAGGCGAAACCGATGATCTGCTCTACACCGTGAACTATGCCGACGTTGCCGAACGGGTGGTGGAGTTCATTGAGGCCAGCCGCTTCAAACTGATCGAGTCGGTTGCCGAGCGGGTAGCAAACATCATTCTCGATGAATTCGATGCTCCTTGGGTACGCATCAAGATCAATAAAAAGGGAGCTGTACCTATTGTGCGAGATGTGGGTGTTATCATTGAACGCCGTCAAACCCCATAAAGTTTTTATCGGCATCGGCAGTAACAGCGATCGCGAAAACAATATTCTTCTGGCGATCAGGGCCTTGCAGGATGCATTTGGAGAACTGCTGCTCTCCAGTCTCTACGAGGCTGAGGCGATGGGCTCTGACGAGGCTGAAAACTACTACAACCTGGTTGCCGGCTTTGAAACCCATAAGTCTCCTGCGGCAATCAACCAGATCCTGAAACGTATCGAAAAACTCGCCGGGCCCAGAATCCGGCGCCAATGCCCGCTGGATATCGATCTGTTACTCTACGAAGACAGGATCTTTCAGGACGATGGACTTTCGCTTCCTCACCAGAATATCCTTGAATTTGCCTATGTCGCCGTTCCGCTGGCCGAGATTCATGGATCAGCGGTCCACCCGGAAACGGGCATGAGCTATACCGAGCACAGCCGGGCCGAACATTTGCATGGCCAGAAAATCAGAAAAATCACCCTGAGGAAAACCCATGATCATTAAGTGGAAAACACACCTCCTTTTCATTAGTCTGCTGGTAATGGTCGGGGTTGTAACCCAGGGTTGCGCAAGCTTCGAAAAAAACAGCAAGCTCGATGCCCTAGAGCTAAGTCTCAATGATTTCCGCAAGGCAATACGCTGGGGTTATTATGAGAGTGCCGCGCAACATATCCGTCAAAAAAAATATGACAAACCACTTCATGATCCAACCTATTTGAAAAATATCCGCATCACATCCTATGAATATGGGGTCAGACAATTCTCCGAAGATGGCAACCGCGTTACCGTAACCGCCCATATCAGTTATTATGATGTGGATCGAGGCACAGTCCATTCCACATCCGAAAAACAGAACTGGTGGTTTGATCCTGAGTCGAAACGCTGGTTTCTGGATGGCGATATTCCTGATCTGAAAATATGAGCATGGACGTGCTTCCGGCCCCGGATCCGGCCGCGCTGAAACTCAGCACGCAGCTGCAAGATGCGATCAGGGAAGCCATCAAGAGCTCTGACAGCGGTAACCTCTCCTTCGCCCAATTCATGGAGATGGCTCTCTATGAACCAGGGCTTGGTTATTACAGTGCCGGTTCGGTCAAATTCGGATCACAGGGCGACTTTGTCACCGCACCTGAAATCTCTCCCTTCTTCGGCCAATGCCTGGCTACCCAGATCGCCCAGGTGTTTTCCTCACTGGGCGAAAATACCCTGCTCGAGTTCGGCGCCGGCAGCGGAAGGCTTGCCTGTGACATTTTGCTGGAGCTTGAATCACTGGATGCCTTGCCCGAAACCTATCGGATCCTGGAAGTAAGCGCCGATCTGCGTGAACGGCAACACGCCCTGATCAGGAAAGAGCTTCCTCATTTGATAGAAAGGGTAAAGTGGTTGGATACTCTAGAAGGTCCACTGAACGGTGTGATCCTTGCCAATGAAGTCTTGGATGCCATGCCTGTCGAGCGCTTCCAGATCTCCGGCTCGTGCATCATGGAACAACGTGTGGGTTTCAGAAATCACCATTTCTGCTTTGAGATTACGGAAGCCTCGGACAGCCTGATCAAGGCTGTAGACAATCTGGATATCGACTTTCCTCACCACTATGTTTCAGAGATCAACCGAATGCTCCCCGCCTGGTTCAGCAGCCTCTGTAACATTCTTGAAACCGGTGTAATTTTCTGTGTCGATTACGGCGAGTCACGGCGTGATTATTACCATCCGGAACGGAACAATGGTACCTTGGTCTGCCACTATCGACACCGAGTCCATGACGATCCTTTGGTTAGGATCGGCTTACAGGATATCAGTGCCTCGGTGGACTTCACGGCCGTGGCAGAAGCCGCTTTTGCCTGCGGCCTGGATGTAGAAGGCTACACGACGCAAGCCGCCTTCCTTTTGAGCTGTGGGCTCACGGAGCGGCTCGCTGAAATAAAAAGAAAGTTCCCGGATCAGTATCTGCACTACTCCCGTCAGGCCCAGATGCTGACACTGCCAGGCGAGATGGGCGAACGGTTCAAGGTGATGGCTCTGTCCAAGGGGTTTGACGAACCGCTGATCGGGTTTGCAATGAACGATATGCTGGAAAAACTTTAGGACAACACATTGGATCTGATACAACTCATCATACTCGCCCTGCTACAGGGCTTCACTGAATTCCTGCCGATCTCGAGTTCGGCCCACCTGATCCTGCTGCCAATCCTCACCGGCTGGAAAGATCAGGGACTGGTCTATGATGTGGCCGTACATTTCGGCTCCCTGTTTGCCGTCGTCTGGTATTTTCGGGAAGACATCAAAAAAGTACTGTTTGCCTGGTTCTCTTCGGTTCTAGGCGGTGAGAAAACCGAAGACAGCCATCTGGGCTGGGCAGTGATCATCGGCACCATCCCCGCAGTCATCGTTGGTTTGATCCTGAAGGACTACATCGAGACCACACTGCGCAGCCCATTGGTGATCGCCACGACAACCATCGTCTTCGGTTTGCTCCTGTGGTATGCCGACAGAACTGCCAGCCATATCCGTACCGAAAAGACCCTCTCCGTCAAAGACGCCCTGTTCATCGGCCTGGCACAGGCGATTGCTCTGATTCCGGGGACATCTCGATCCGGCATTACCATGACCGCGGGATTGATGCTGGGGCTGACCCGGCAGGCAGCGGCACGATTTTCTTTCCTGCTGTCCATCCCGATCATCCTGGCAGCCGCTGGACTGAAAAGTAAAGATCTGTTTACTGGAGAGGTAACCATGGATTGGTTTGGCCTGGGTTTCGTTACCCTCCTCTCTGCACTCAGTGCATACCTCTGTATTTACTTTTTCCTCAAACTGATCAATCAGATTGGGATGCTGCCCTTCGTGATTTATCGTCTGCTGCTGGGGGGCTTCCTCTTCTGGATGTTTCTGTTCAATCACTGAGGCGTTTTGTCGATAACACCATGATAGAAATGAAAGAGTGAAAACAATGGCAGAACACTATCCTGTATTGATGTATCACGGTATCCATGACTCGGAAAATGATCCGGGACAGTTTGATCCTGTTTACAGCGTCAGCCTTGCTCAGTTTCAGGAACAACTGGACTGGCTGCAAGACAAGGGTTACAAGCCGGTGACCCTGTCTCAGGCAGAGAAGGCCGGTAATAATGAAAACGTCGTGGTGATCACATTCGATGATGGGGACATAACCAACTTCACGACAGCTCTGCCTGAATTGGGCAAACGCGGCATGTCTGCCGAATTCTACATCACCACCGACTGGATCGGGAACGAGTTTAGCATGAGCGCCGATCAGCTGCGTAAACTCGATCAAACAGGAATGGTGATCGGCTCCCATGGCAAAACCCATCAATACCTCAATGATCTGGGAGATACAGAAGTCCGCACCGAACTCGAGATCAGCAAACAAACCCTGGAAACCATTCTGGGCAAACCGATCGATACCCTTGCCCTGCCCGGTGGGCGTGGTGATCAACGCTCCCGGCAACTGGCAAAGGCTCTAGGTTACAAACGTTTGTGTACGTCAGTGCTGGGCTACAACACTGACAAGACAGACCCCTTCGCCATTCCGCGCATCGCCATCACCCGGCAGATGAGCCTGGAGGCTTTCGCTTCCCTGGTTTCCGCCGATGGCAGAATGATGCGCAAATTAAAACTGCGACAGTTCGTTCTGGGCAACCTCAAAACCGTCCTCGGAAACCGCCTTTATGAACGTGTCCGCGCAAGGTTTCTTCCGGCAGCATGATGAAGATCATTTTCTGGCTCAGCGCGCTGTTTCTCTTTTACACCTATGTAGGCTATCCCCTGTTCATGTACCTGTGGTCACGTTTCAGGCCAAAAACGATCAAGGTCAAAGATATCGAACCCACAGTGACGGTCGTGATCTCGGCCTTCAATGAAGAAGATCGCATCATTCCTCGAATCGAAAACCTGTTACAACAGGATTACCCCGCGGAAAAGCTCGATATCGTAGTGGTCTCCGATGGGTCCACCGATGCCACTGTGAAATGCCTGCGGGAGATTGAAATCGACCGGCTCACCGTCATTGCACTGGAAAAGAATCTAGGTAAGTCCCTGGCCATCAACCGTGGCGTGGAAGCAGCCAAGGGTGAGATCATTGTTTTTGCGGATGTACGCCAACGCTTCTGCCCGAATGCGATTCGATCACTGATACGGGCCTTTGCCGATCCCACCATCGGTGCTACCACCGGTGAGTTGATCCTGGAGTCTTCGGGTACCGATCAGGAACCCGAAGGCGTGGGCCTCTACTGGAAATATGAAAAAATGATCCGGGATGCAGAGAGCAGTGTCGATTCCATGGTCGGTGCCACCGGAGCTATCTATGCGATCCGCCGCGAGTTGTTCGAACCTATGCCAGCCGGGATCATCCTCGATGATGTCTTGACCCCCATGCGGATTACAAAAAAGGGCTACCGCGTCTGCATGGTTCGTGAAGCACTGGCCTATGACCGGCTCAGCAGCACCAGTAGCGAAGAATTCGCCCGCAAGGTACGGACACTGGCCGGGAATTTCCAGCTCATGAAGGTGGCTCCATGGATCAATCACCCCGTCAAGAACCGGCTGTTTTTTCAGTGGATGTCGCACAAGGTTTTCCGACTGCTCTCACCCTACGCCATGCTGCTACTCTTGATCTCGTCTTTCCTGATCAATGAGCCGTTTTATCGCTTTACTGGTATTGTGCAAGTGATCGTCTATGTCGCAGCAATCGCCGGTCTGATTGCCATGTCAAAAGGCAAAAAACCGGGGATCGTGGGCACCGCCTCCAACTTTCTCATGCTCAACATCACGGCAGTGGTCGGGCTTTATTCAATTTTGACTGGGCAAACGGCCGGTCTGTGGAAGAAACATTAAATGGCTAAAGTATTATTCGTCACCACACGCATTCCTTATCCGCCTTGGGAAGGCCATCAGATCAGGACCTATAACCTGCTCAAACGGGTCTGTGATGAACATGATGTCCACCTGGTCTCCTTCGTCCGCAGCGACGAAGATCCGGCCCATGCCGATCACCTGCGAACACTTTGCCACTCGGTCGATCTGATTCCCATCCCCTGCGATCAAAGTAAACTGACCTTGATGACCACTCTGTTCGCAGGCGTCATTACTCAAACCCCTTTCGTGGTACGCAAATACTTTTCTCCAGCCATGGAGGATCAGATCCGAGCTCTCATCAAGCAGGAATCCCCCGATCTGATCCATTTCGACATGCTCCCCCTGGCGCAATACCTGCCTCTTTGTGGAAATATCCCGACCGTACTCAATGATCACAACGTGGAGAGCCTCTTGGTTGAACGGCGGGCGGAGGCCGCTTCCTCCTTGCCTCAGAAGATCTTCTTTTCGAACCAGGCGCCCAAGCTGGAAAAGTTTGAAGCGTACGCAACACAAAATGCGACCGAAGTCCTGGCCTGCTCTCAAGATGATGCGGAAATTCTGAGCCAAATGGGACAGGGGAAGGAAATTCACATCATTGCCAACGGTGTGGATGTAGAACAGTTCACCCCTTCAGAGAGAGTTCAGGTCGACCGCAATACCATGATCTTCGTTGGAGGCATGGGCTGGTTTCCGAACAACGACGGGATGAATTTTTTTATCCGTGAAGTGTTGCCACTGATCCTGAAGGAAAATCCGGACGCCAGATTAACTGTTGTGGGCAAATCTGAGGGATTAGATATTCCCGATACACTACAAGACAAGGTGATAACCACAGGTTTCGTGGAGGACTTCCGACCGTTGGTTCATGCAGCCGGCGTTTATGTCCTGCCGTTACGTGTGGGCAGTGGCACCCGGCTCAAATTACTCGAAGCGATGGCCATGGGTAAGGCTATCGTCTCTACCCGGATCGGGGCCGAAGGTGTCATTCTCGACCACGGCGAAAACATTCTGCTGGCCGATCCACCGGAAGCCATCGCCGATGCCGTCCTCAAACTGATGCAAAGTGATGATTTACGCAACCGCCTCGGCAAAGCTGCCCGCGTGCAGGCGGAAAAACTCTATGACTGGCGTATACTGGGAAATAAGCTATTGGCTGTCTATGCAAAAGCATTGGCATAGACGGGAGGTTAGAAAATGACAAAATTCCGCATCTTGCTATTCACTTTTCTGATCCTTACCAACCCGGTCGTCTTTGGCTTCGACTACACCCGTGGGCTCTCGGATATTCCGTATTCTTTCCCGGAATACGATCAACCACCCCCTGTTGGTGTTCCGTTCAAGGATCCAGTCTTCGATACTGAAATCGTACGTATTACAGATGTTCGCAAGGGTAAACCACCGACCCATGCAAAAGGTGTTGTCAATGAATATGCACGAAATGATCCTTCCAACGCCGACGGTCGTCTTGCTATTTTTCAGTCGACCAACTCTCACTGGTACCTGTTCGATCTGGACCCACCAAAGTATCGCAAACAGATTCTGGGTCAGGGACGCAAAGAACCTCGCTGGCATGCCACCGATCCGGATGTGTTTTTCTATGTGGACGGGAAAAGATTCTACCAATACAACGTAAAGACCAAGAAAAAAACCCTGCTCTACGATGCAAAAAAAGACTACCCCGATGTCAGCTGGATTACGGGGCAAGGTGAAGGAGATGGATCGGTGGACAGCCGCTACTGGGCCTTTATGGTGATCAATTACAGTAACCGGACGAAAAAGAAAAAGACCCTTGACTGGATCGTCTTTGATGCCGTCGAAAAAAAGGTCGTCTCGCGCTACTCGGATATCCCTGGCGCCAACATCACTGGTGCCAATACAGTAACCATGAGCCCAAGTGGTGACTACGTACTGGTGGAAACCACACCGACACAAGTCTTCGACCGGGATTTCACCAACGGTAGAACACTCCCTGGCAAACACGGCCACGGCGATGTAGCCCTGTCAAAAGACGGTCGAGATGTTTTTGTGGCACAGGACACGTCCACCGATTACATCACCATGATTTATCTCGATACACTTGAAGAAGTGAGGTTAATGTTCATCCCTTTTCAGGCACCCGAAAAGGGGGGCGTCAGTTATCAAGGCTTTCATATCTCCGGGAACTGCGTGGAAACACCAGGCTGGGTATTGGTTTCCACCTATGGACGACGGGAGAAACCCACTTATTGGTCTGACGGTGCGCTGTTTTTGCTGGAACTCAAGGAAAATGGCAAGCATTTTCGTATCGCCCACACCAATGCCAGAACCTCGAAAGGCGGCAAGGATTATTGGTCAGAAGCCTTTGCTGCTATCGATCGCAAGGGAAAATATGTTTACTGGGGATCAAACTGGGGGATCACCGGCAAAGGTTACAGCGACGTTTATCGTGTGACTCTGCCTGCGAATTGGTATCAGGATTTGAGCAAGTAACCTTCCTTGGACAGACCAGGCTGGAAAATCAGGGACGTAAAACCTTCCTGATTGCATTCAGCCTATTTTCCCTCAAAAGTTCACCGATCTGATCACCTTGCATCTCTTCTCTATGCAAAGCCCGTATATCTACGGCCAATGCGGCTTGGTGTACCGAGCGAAAAATATCAGCCTGTGGATAAGGATCGTTTCCTTTTCCTTTCCGCCCCCTCGCATCGGCCTTGCAGGCGACAAGGAACTGCTCGAACCGTTCTGGTTTTCTGAATGCGTCCATCGTTTCGAGGGTCTTCAGCACCGTGACCGGTTTCAACTCCCGTATACGATGACAGTGTGTATGATGCAATCCTGTGATGACGGCCAGATCGCGGTATTTGTTAGGAACACGCAAACGACGACAGAGTGCTTTGATCAAATCGGCACTGCGTTGCTCATGCCCCCGATGACTCGGCAGAATCTCCTTCGGCGTGGTGCCTTTACCCAGATCATGGACCAGTGCGGCAAACCGTATGTGTCTGTCCTCGGTGAGTCTCACGGCTTGCTGCAACACCATCATGGTGTGGAGGCCGGTATCGATCTCGGGATGATATTTCGCCGGCTGCGGCACACCAAACAAGCGATCAATTTCCGGGAAGATCACGGCCAGTGCGCCACAAGATCGTAAGACTTCAAAAAACAGTTCGGGATGCTCTTCACCTAATGCACGATCAAGTTCCTGCCAGACGCGTTCGGCGACGAGTGCATCCACCTCGCCAGAAGCCACCATACTTTTCATCAGTTCCCGTGTTTCATCCGCGACCTGGAATCCGAACCTGGCTGCAAAACGCGCCACTCGCAGGATCCGGACCGGATCTTCGGCAAATGCTTCGGAGACATGGCGCAGGATCCCTTTTTCAAGATCTGCCCTGCCACCGAACGGATCGATGATATTTCCCGCCGCGTCCTCAGCCATGGCGTTGATAGTGATGTCTCTTCGCATCAGGTCTTCTTCCAGCGAGACATCTTCCCCCGCATCGAATTCAAAGCCGGCATAGCCGGGCGCGACCTTTCGTTCCCTGCGCGCCAGGGCGTACTCCTCATGGGTTTCCGGATGGAGGAAAACCGGAAAATCCCTACCCACCTGCTTGAAACCACGAGAGATCAGATCTTCCGGTCGGGCCCCTACTACTACCCAATCGGTATCCGTCACCGGAATACCCAGCAATTGGTCACGAACGGCACCACCAACCTTGTAGATTTTCATATCAATTGCATCTGCTGACGTTCAGTGCAGGAACGGGTCTCAGTTGTGAATGAATGGAGTCGATCTTCTCGCCCATCCGCCATTGATAGAGTACCGAATAAAACAAGGCTCGGCGAACATAACGCCGGGTTTCGGTAAAAGGAATCGTCTCCACCCAAAATTCGCCTGGCATGCAACCCTGTTCCGGTCGCCAGCGTTTGACTCGATGAGGGCCGGCATTGTATGCCGCCGCAGCCATGATCAGATTGCCATTATATCGGTCGAGCAACTCCTTCAAGTAGGCTGTCCCCAGCGCGATATTGATCTTTGGTTCGTAAAGCTGCCGAGTGTTTCGGTACTTTTTCAGACCGATTTTTTGGGCGGTATGTTTTGCTGTTGCGGGCATCAGTTGCATCAATCCCATAGCGCCGGCACCAGAGCGAACGTCATGAATGAACGCACTTTCCGAACGCATCAGGGTGTAGATAATGGAGGTGGGCAGGTTCCGCTTTATGGCATAGCTTTCGATCGTTGAATTGAACGGCAAGGGGAACCGCTTTTCCAAATCGTCATACGCCTTTGCCTTGCCCAAGGCCAGGATCGTCCGATCATGCCAGCCCCACTCATGGGCCAACACTGCAGCACTCAAAAGTTGTTCCCGCTCCATTTTACGTGTTGCATGGAACCACTCTCGTCGTGCCTCTTCATACATCTCCAGTTTGAAAAGCTCGTATGCCCTCTGTATACCCGGTATGGCAAGCAACTGCGTTTTCTGTTTTCTGTTCAGCGGAAGAGAGCGATGATTGAAACTGTACTCCCTTCCAAGATTTTCTGCTGATAAAAAACCATAGTAATCACGTTTTGTTGAAAGCCCTTCGAACAGATGATTTGCTTCCTTCTGATGACCGGTCAGCTCCAGTGAACGTGCCCGCCAATACCACCAGCGTAACTCATTGAAGCCTTCAGCAACCTTTTTTTTCGTCCATTTCTTCAACAGATCCCATTCCTGGTTCGCAACGGCATATCGAATCAGATAATGCTGGACATATTTATTCTGTTGCTGGTCCTGGAGTTGATCCAGCCATTTCCCCGCACGGGGTATGTCCTGCTGAACCGCAGCAAAGGCGATCTTGCGATCCATGATCCGTTTTTCCGATAAGGTAAATTTATGTCTATCCACCAATTTGTTCCAGAGCATCCATGCCTTGAGAGAGTCCCGTTGTGCCAGCCTCTTCAGACCATAGAGGATAATCTCCCTGTTAACTGGAGTGTCCTTTTTCAACGCAGGGTGCAGCAGTTTCTTTTCCGGATCCGAATAGACATCACGCCAGAGTTTCGCTCGCGCCTGGTCTTTGCGATTCAGTCTTCTTGCCAGATGCTTTGCGAGTCGCAGATTGTTTGCTTGCATCGCCAACCTGATTCGTTGCCAGATCAGGGTTGGCGTCAGCGTCCTGCTTTCGTACAGCACCTTGAATGCCGGATCACATTCATCCACTTGAGACTTGCCAACCAGCCACATTTTTTTGATGTCCTTAAGCAACGCCTTGTCAACTGGACCAGTTTTAATCCGTGCCTGTAACTGGTAGCAGCGCAGCACATTTCCGCCAGATCTATAATACTTCAGAAAAGCCTCCCATTCGTGACGGCGCGCCAGAGAATAAAGCCAACGCGTGCGCAAACGATCAGCCAATGGAGTGTCTGTATATTTTTTGAGAAAGGCGCTGATCTCTTTTTCTGGTTTGGTGTCAATTTCCTGATAGAGATGTGCGAATTGAAGATATGGATAGAGTGGATAATCCTTCAGACCCTCCGATAACTTTTCCAAATCATAGTCCCTGCCTGCTTGGATGGTTTTGTAAGCTTTACTGAACAGTTGACGCTGCTGATCAAGCTCAGCACTGAATGACAGCGTAGGGAAAAGAACAATCAGGATCACACAGACGAATAGTCTTGTTATTTTTTGTCTGCAAAACATGCGTGGATCATACGATATTTACTGACGCCGAAGTACAACAGACTGCTACAATAAACTCATGTTTACTTTCCTTGCCTACCTCTTTACCGGTGCCTTTGCCGGTATGACCGCCGGCCTCATGGGACTGGGAGGCGGCGCAGTGATCGTTCCAATCCTGTATGCCTTGTTCACGATTCAGGCACTGGCTCCTGAATACACCATGCAACTAGCCGTAGGTACATCACTTGCCACGATTGTCTTTACCGCCATTTCATCCAGCCTTACGCACTATCGGCTCGGGAATATACAAACGAAGACGGTATTATGGCTGACCCCCGGAATTATCATCGGTGCCTGGTTGGGTGCAGCCATTGCCGATGCATTGCCCACCGACACCCTGAGACGCATCTTCGGGATCTTCGAGATCATCATCGCCATGCAGATCGGGTTTGGCTTCAAACCCGGTGCGAACCGGACGCTCCCTTCTCCGAGAGGTCTTGCTGTGGCGGGCAGTTTCATCGGCACCATTTCTTCCATCATGGGTATCGGTGGAGGATCACTGACAGTGCCTTATCTCCTCTGGTGTAATGTACCTATGAAAGAAGCTGTCGGCAGCTCAGCAGCCTGTGGACTGCCTATTGCTTTCGCAGGCGTCATCGGGTTTATCGTTGCCGGACTGGGCAATCCAGGACTACCAGACTGGAGCCTGGGTTATGTCTATCTCCCAGCAACTTTGTGTATCGTTTCTACCAGTGTGCTTTTTGCGCCGATAGGAGCACACTTGGCACACCGCTTGCCAGTACTGATACTGAAACGTATTTTTGCGGTTTTCCTGGTGCTGGTTGGTCTGAAAATGCTGTTATAGGATCTGTGACACTGTGCAAAGAAATACGTTCGACCTTTGAGAGACAATTAGAACACTGGGATCAGGAACGTATTAACCGAACCATAAAATTACCAACCCCTTGTTTTTACTTATAAAAATAAATTATTTTGAGAAAATTCAGTTTATGTTTGTCCAACGACAGATAGGGATAACAACCGAAGGACGGGGAACGTACGAGATAACAACGGAAATTCAGGATATCGTCTCATCCTCAGGGATTACGATGGGACTGTGCAACCTTTTTCTGCAACATACGAGTGCTTCCCTGATCCTGTGTGAGAATGCGGATCCGGATGTACAGAGCGATCTGGAAGCCTTTACCCGAAGACTGGTTCCCGATGGCGATCCTCTGTTTCAACATACGATGGAAGGGGCGGATGACATGGCGGCTCATATTCGTACGGTACTGACTAACAATAGCCTGACGATTCCCATTGGGCAGGGAATGTGCCTGCTAGGTACCTGGCAGGGGATCTACCTGTGGGAACACCGATACCACAGCCATAGGAGATCGGTCGTTATCACTCTCTCTGGAGAGTAGAATATTTCACCAAAATAACCAAATTTAGACACTGGGGGAGTTTTATGAAGATTCTGAATCGTCTTTTTCTTGTCATTTTCTGCCTTTTGACCATGGCACCCGTATGGGCCGAGGCGACAGCACTAGAGGTGGTCAAAAATACAGCAGATCAGGTGATAGAAAAGCTCAAAGATGAAGCGGACCAACAAAAGATCAAGCAAGTTGTCAACGAGTTAATCGCACCCAATTTTGATTTTCCCAAAATGTCCCGCTGGGTACTGGGGAAGAACTGGCGCAAGGCAACACCAGAGCAAAAAAAACGATTCACCGAGGCATTCGAGGATCTGTTGATCAAAACCTATTCCAACGCCCTGACGAAAGCAGATGGGGTGGATATCAAATATCTTCCTGTTCATTCCAGCGAGAACAGCAAAAAGGTGACGGTAAAAACCGAAGTCGATCGCAAAAATGGCAGCCCCAAGGTGCCTATTAACTACCGCCTCTACAAGTCAAAAAAAGGGGGATGGAAGGTCTATGATGTTTCAATTGATGGGGTGAGTCTGGTCTCTACCTACCGCAAAAGTTTCAATTCCGAGATCAAAAAAGGTGGGCTGGATAAGTTAATCCAGCACCTGGAGGCACGCACCCGTTCATAGGTGCTCATGTAAAATACTGGCCAAAGCCTGGATATGATCAGGGCGATCATTGAGGGCCGGAATATAGCGCAATGATTCGCCACCGGCCTCAACGAAAAAGTCCCGATTCTGCATCGCAATCTCTTCCAGTGTTTCAAGACAGTCTGCAGCAAAGCCGGGGCAGACCACATCGATCTCCCTCATACCTTTTCGCGCCAGTGCACGCACTGTCTCATCGGTATAGGGCGTCAACCACGCCTTTGGCCCCACACGCGATTGGAAGCTCACCAGCCAGCTGTCCCCATCCAGCCCCAGTTTCTCTGCCACCTTCCGGGAAGTCTCCAGGCACTGCTGCAGATAGGGTTCATCCTCATCCAGATATTCTTTCGGCAGACCGTGGTAGGAAAAGAGCAACGTTTCCCCAGATCCATGCCGCGCCCTGAAATCCCGGATTGATGCGACCAAAGCATCAATATAGAGTGGATGATCATGATAGTCCTTGATCAAAATCAGCTCGGGTTTTTGCGCCCATTGGCCCAAGGCGGCATCAACGGCATCAAAAGTGGACGCCGTGGTGGTGCTTGAATACTGAGGATAAAGTGGAAACACGACCAATTGCTCCACGTTTCCAGCCAGGTCATTGAGGACGGAACGGACCGAAGGCTGCCCATAACGCATGGCTGCCAGGACGGTGATTCCGTCACCAAGAGACTGCCCCAGTGCTTCCGCCTGTTTCAATGTGAACTGCAGCAGTGGAGAACCTTCCGGTGTCCAGATCTTCTGATAGGCTTCAGCCGATCGTCTGGGTCGGGTCCGCAGAATCAAGCCATGCAGGATCGGTTGCCAGATCCAGGGTGACGTCCGGATCACCCTGCGATCAGAGAGAAATTCTGCCAGATAACGCCGGACAGCAGGCACCGTCGGTTCCTCGGGCGTGCCGAGATTGATCAGCAATACAACGGTTTTATTCGCCGTCATGGCCCGCTTCTGTTATAGAATACATATGTGCTCGCAATCCGTGGTCAAACATCTCAATCAGTGCAAAACGATTATCGCCAATGACGGCTGTCATTTGAAGGAGTTGTTGCATCCCCGGAATGATCCTGTCGATTTGCCCTACTCTTTCTCCGTTGCGGTGCTAGAAGCGGGGAAAAGCACCTACCCCCACTACCTCAAACAAAGTGAAGTGTACTTCATTCTCGAAGGAGAAGGGCGTTTGCATATTGGCAATGCGTGTTTCCAACTCACCAAGGGGAGTACCGCACGGGTGCCCCCGAAGCAGGAACAATGGCTGGAAAATACGGGGCAGAGCGATCTACGATTCATTGTCATCGTCAGTCCTCCCTGGCAGGCCGAGGATGACATACGGTTATGATCACAGACACGTTGCTCACCAACACTTGGCGTCCACAAAATAAGATTGCTTCGGCGCTTCGCAGGGGTGAGTTTTTCTGGACCATTGAATTTGTTGCCTCTGCCGATCATGTACTCGACGACGATATGATCAAGGTGGACGCCTTCGTGCGGCAACTCGCAAGGCGCAAAGAAGTGGCCGGCTTCACCGTCACTGACCGGGTACATTCCGATACCGACCCCGATCCGGTAATGATCGCTAAGCATGTCCGCGATCACTCCGGCAGTCAACCGCTCATTCACCTTTCTGGCAAGGACAGGGATATGAATGATCTGATCACGTCCCTCGATGAGATCAAGGTCGCAAAACTGGAAAACGTCCTCATCCTGACCGGTGACAAACTGAAGGATCCTCCCTCTGACAGGCGGCCCCGCTATCTCGAATCCGTCCCGGCAATCCGTACCGCCCGGGAGTACCATCCTGATCTGATCATTGCAGCCGCGCTCAATCCCTTCAAATACCGGGAAGAAGAATCCGTTGCCCAATATCTGAAACTAGGCAAGAAAATCCTCGCAGGCGTCGACTATCTGATCACCCAGATTGGGTTCGATATCGTCAAGCATGAAGAGGCCCTTTTCTGGATGGACTCCCGTGGCTACCGGGTGCCCATGGTGGCCAACATCATGGCGCTGACGGCAGCACGTTCCCGCTTCATCCGTAAACATCAACTGGCCGGCGTTACTATCACTGACAGCTATCATGAACTACTACAAACCGAAGAAAAAGAACTCACCCGTGAACAGGCCGCAGCCCGGGTCACACGAAGACTGGCCCTACAGATCGTGGGGCTGCGTCTGATCGGTTATTCCGGCGTACAGCTGACCGCGATCACACGCACGGAAATGCTCGAAACCCTGCAAAACCAAGTGGACTACCTGAGCAAAAAATGCCCTGATCGGATCACTTGGAACAAAGCCTGGAAAGAAGCCTTTGTGTTCCCCGATGGCAAGCGCATTGCCAATCCAGCACCCGAGATCGCGTGGACCCTCTCCTTTCGGCAAGTGGATCGGGCACCTCTGCGGGACCGACTCAAATACCGGCTCATGGATCGGGTCCATTCTTTCTGGTTCGAGAAAGGCGCGGGCGCAAAATTGCTGACCAGGACAATCGGAAAAATCAAACGAGGTTCAAAAGCCGATCAGAAACTGGTCAAACTGGAGCGTGCTATCAAGGGACCACTGTTCGGCTGCGAAACCTGTGGCCTGTGCCGGCTCAATGCGACCCAATATGTTTGCCCAGAAACCTGCCCCAAAGGGCTGGCCAACGGCCCCTGTGGGGGCACTCATCTCAATACCTGTGAATTCGGCGATCGGGAATGTATCCATAGCCGCAAATACCGAATTGCCAGGGATCTGAAATTACTGACCCAACTGGAACAATGGCTGATACCAGCGGTACCCGAGGCTTATCGCAACACCTCATCCTGGCCACCGTACCTTCGTAGAGAAGGCCCGAAGGTGATCAAAAAGAAGCGTTCATAATAAAGAATCCAGAAAGGCAGCACTGGAATTCCCAAAGTTATAAATTTTTTCATTGTTACTACCCTCGTGTTGTTGAAAATGCCATACCATTGCAGCACTCAATCTCCTTTTTTCGTTGGGGAACAAAAACTGCTTGCCTCCTTCGTTTCAAGTAAAAACCATGATCAAAAAGCTATCTATGTCAATCCGTTTCAAAGGATTAGATAGCGATCCCACAGAAAGACACTTGGCAGACGAGAAAAGCAGGTATGACCCGTCTATAATGCAAGCCATATCATGAGTACAATCACGTATGAAATTTTGCAGTCAATGTGGTGAACCTGTGATCAGCAAGGTTCCGGATGATGACAACCGGCCGAGATTCGTCTGCGAATCGTGCCATACCATCCACTATGAAAACCCCAAAATTGTGGCCGGTTGCATACCGGCCTGGGAAGACAAGGTCCTTTTATGTCGCCGCGCCATCGAACCGCGGCGTGGACTCTGGACGCTCCCCGCGGGGTTCATGGAAAATGATGAAACGGTTCAGGAAGCAGCCTTGCGGGAAACACAGGAGGAGGCCAACGCCCATGTGCAGCTCCTGGAGCTGTATACTCTTTTGAATCTGCCTCACGTGAGTCAAGTGTACATGATGTTCCGATCGCAGTTGAAAGATCTGGATTTTTCTCCCGGGAACGAAAGTCTGGAAACCCGCCTGTTTTCCAGAGAGGAAATTCCTTGGAATGAAATCGCCTTCAAAACCATCGAACAGACACTTACATTTTATTTCGATGACTTGGAAAAGGGGCATTTCCGGTTCCATCTGGGTGATATAATTCGCAACTCTGAAGCAACCTTTTTTATCCGACATAGCCCACAGACTGGAGAAAACGAATGATAAAGCCACATGGCGCTGAGAGACTGAACCCACTATTCGTTGATGACACTGAAAAACATCACGCCCTGCAGCAGGAAGCAGAAAACCTGCCTTCGCTGTTACTGAATTCTGCGGCTGCCGCCAACGCTGTGATGCTGGGAGCGGGGTATTTCACTCCTCTGACGGGTTATATGAACCTGGCCGATGCCATGAATGTTGCGGAACACATGCAAACCACCGATGGTTTATTCTGGCCAGTACCTGTCGTCAACCTTACCCATGATGTCTCCAGCATCAAAGGTGCAGAGAGAATCGCCCTGTGCGATCCAAATGTGGAAGGCCATCCAGTCATCGCCATCCAAAAGGTCGAGGCCATTGAGGAGGTTTCACCCCAACAGATCGAGCAAATGACGGAGCAGATCTTTGGCACTCTGGATACGGCCCACCCCGGTGTCGCGACCTTCACTTCGCTGGGCAACCAGCTAATCGCAGGTCCCATTGAGGTGCTCAACTACAGTTATTTTCAGCAGGATTTTCCCGATACCTTCCGGACAGCCGTCGAGATCCGCAATGAGATCCAAGCGCATGGCTGGGAAAAGGTCGTTGCCTTCCAGACACGAAATCCCATGCATCGTGCACATGAGGAACTGTGCAAAATGGCACTGAAAGCACTGGATGCTGATGGTGTACTGATCCATATGTTACTGGGCAAACTGAAAAAAGGCGATATCCCCGCCGAGGTACGGAATGCCGCTATCCGAAAAATGGTGGAGCTCTATTTCCCCCCCAACACTGTGATGGTGACAGGCTACGGGTTCGATATGCTCTACGCCGGCCCCCGGGAAGCAGTACTGCATGCGGTCTTCCGTCAGAATTGTGGTTGCACTCATCTTATCGTTGGCCGTGATCACGCTGGTGTCGGTGACTTCTACGGTCCTTTCGATGCCCAAGAAATTTTTGATCAAATACCGGCAGACGCTCTTGAGATCGCGATCTTCAAGGCCGATCACACTGCCTATTCGAAAAAGCTCAACAAGGTCGTGATGATGCGCGATGTGCCCGATCACAGCCCGGAAGATTTTGTGTTGCTGTCGGGTACAAAAGTCCGTGAGATGCTGGCAGCCGGACACCCTCTGCCCGAAGAGTTTGCTCGCCCCGAAGTTGCCGAAATCTTGATGAAATTTTATCAATCGGAAACAGCTTCTTGAATGGAGGAATAGCCCATGTCAGAAACCATCTTCAGCAAGATCATCAAACGAGAAATACCAGCAGACATCATTTATGAAGACGACCTGTGCCTGTCCTTCAAGGACATCAACCCTCAGGCGCCCTTTCATGCCCTGGTCATCCCTAAAAAACCGATTGAAAAGGTATCGGCCGCTGTTCAAGAAGATAAACATCTACTCGGACATTTGCTGCTGAAGGCAGGTGAGATTGCCGCGGATCAGGGTTATGAAGATAATTTTCGACTAGTGATCAACAATGGTGAAGGGGCTGGACAAACTGTCTTTCACCTACATGTCCACATCCTTGCAGGTCGCCCACTTGGCTGGCCTCCCGGATGATCGAGATACAACCCTGAGTGTGGAAGAAGCACAGGTTACCGCTTCATTGAATCGAAAAATTCTGCGTTGTTCTTGGTTGCCTTAAGGCGTTCGAGGAGAAACTCCATCGCTTGAATATCTTCCATACTATGCATCAGCTTGATCAGGATCCAGATCTTCTGTTGCTCCTCGGGGTCCATCAGCAGATCATCGCGGCGGGTTCCTGATCGCTTGATGTTGATTGCCGGAAACACACGTTTTTCGGCAATTTTGCGATCAAGATGGACTTCCATATTACCCGTACCCTTGAACTCTTCGAAAATCACATCGTCCATACGGGAACCGGTATCGATCAATGCCGTTGCCAGAATGGTCAGACTGCCCCCTTCTTCCACATTTCGTGCAGCTCCAAAGAATCGTTTTGGCCGCTGCAGTGCATTGGCATCCACACCACCGGTCAATACTTTTCCCGAGGAAGGAACGACCGTATTGTAGGCACGGGCAAGACGGGTGATCGAATCAAGCAAAATGACCACGTCCTTCTTGTGCTCGACGAGCCGCTTGGCTTTTTCGATGACCATTTCCGCAACCTGCACATGACGGCTGGCCGGTTCATCGAAGGTACTAGCCACCACTTCTCCCTTGACCGAGCGACTCATTTCAGTCACTTCTTCGGGCCGTTCATCGATCAATAAAACAATCAAGTAACATTCCGGATGATTGTGTGCGATCGAATGGGCTATGCTCTGCAGCATCATGGTTTTACCAGCCTTTGGTGGAGAAACAATGAGACCACGTTGACCCTTCCCGATGGGCGAAACCAGATCGATGACCCGTGGTGTCAAATCTTCCGTACTGCCATTGCCCAGTTCCAGCGTCAGACGTTCCCGTGCAAACAGAGGTGTCAGATTCTCGAACAGCACCTTGTTCTTTGCATTCTCCGGTGGCTCGAAATTGATTTCTTCGACCTTGAGCAGTGCAAAGTAACGCTCACCCTCTTTGGGTGGACGGATCTTGCCAGCAATGGTATCTCCAGTTCTGAGACTGAAACGCCGGATCTGGCTGGGGGAGACATAAATATCATCAGGACCTGCAAGGTAGGAACAGTCCGCTGATCGAAGGAATCCAAATCCGTCCTGAAGTATTTCCAGCACACCATCACCAAATATATCCTCACCTTTCTTGGCGTGTGCTTTGAGTATGTTGAAGATCAGATCCTGTTTTCTGGCCCGGGCGATATTCTCAATGCCCATTTCTTCAGCGATCTTGACCAGATCAACGGCATTGTGTTGCTTGAGTTCTGTTAAATTCATAGTTGTATGTATTTATAGAATATGGAGTTGTACAGAAGATCTCTGTTGAAGATTGAAAACGATTACTGGATTTGGATTATTCTGGAGTAACCTGGGTGGCCACTTCGTTCTATTGATAGTTTGAGGATAGCACTACAGAGATTCCCCGTCCAGCACCAATTAAAGATATTAGACGGGGAAAATGTTAAATAGTGCTATCGATAAATGCTGCCAATTGTGATTTGGATACAGCACCCACTTTTGTTGCCTCTACATTACCATTCTTGAAAATCATCAGCGTCGGGATACCTCGAATACCGTATTTGGGTGGTGTATTTTGATTTTCATCGATATTGAGTTTGGCGATTTTTATTTTGTCACCGTATTCTTCTGCAATTTCATCCAGAATCGGGGCAATCATTTTGCAAGGGCCGCACCATTCTGCCCAGTAGTCGACCAGTACAGGAATATCACTGTTTAGTACTTCCTCTTCAAAATTGTCATCGGTGACTTTATGAATTTTATCGCTCATTAATTTATTCCTCATGTAATGCCTGTCAGTGGCAGGGCTGGTAATTTTCTGTCAGTTGGATGCAATCCGTCAAGTATCATCTCTCGCTTGTGCTTTCTGCCTTTCATACAGCTCCATAGCCGTGGAATCGATCCACTGTTTGACTTCCTGGGTAATCTCATCTGCTGTTTTACCTTTTGGATCAATGATCGGGCCAATGACCATGTCGATTACACCGGGGCGTTTCAAAAAACCCCGCCGGGGCCAGAACAGACCGGCATTGTGTGCTACAGGAACGATAGGGTAACCACTCTTTTCGGCCAGCAACCCACCACTCTTGCCATAACGGCGGGTAGTGCCGGGTTTGATTCGGGTCCCTTCTGGAAAAATGGTCACCCAGATCCCCTGCTTCAACCGCTCCGTACCCTGTTCCAATACCTGTTGTACTGCTTTCTTGCCCGAACTGCGATTTATCGCAATGGGTTTCAATGTTGCCAATCCCCAGCCAAACAAAGGTATCCAGAGCAATTCCCGCTTCAATACCCAGACTTGGGGCGAAAAAATTTCCTGAAGTTTCAATGTCTCCCATGCGGACTGATGATTGCACATGATGATCGCTGGCCCCCGGGGGATATGTTCCAGTCCCTCGATACGAGACCTCAGATTGCACATTTTCTCCAACCACCACAAGTTATAAAGCGCCCAGCGGGAGACGATTTTGTAACGTGTTGGAAAAGGCAGGGGGCTGATCAGCAGACTCAACGGAACAAAGAACAGGGTTAACGGAATGACACCAAGAAAATAAAGCGTGGATCGGACTAGAGTCATCTTGCTTCTTACCTGTTGACCTCATGTTCTTTCAACATTTCATCGATACAGGCTGCCAGATCAGGATAGATGTGCACATCCGTAAGATCATTGTTTTCAACGAGGGTTCGTTCACCCTTGCCTGTACGTACCAATACAGGTATGGCTCCTGCCGCCCTTGCTGCCTGAATATCTGCCATTGTATCGCCTACAAACATGACTTTTTGCAAGGAAATATTCAGCCGATCGCGGATCGCTTCCAGCATGCCTGGTTTGGGTTTTCTGCAGTCACAACCGTCATCCGGATGGTGGGGACAGAAAAAAATGGCGTCTATCCCGCCCCCCATACGCGCCAGTTTCTGATGCATTTTTTTATGAATTGCATTGAGTGTGTTGATATCAAAATAGCCGCGGCCGAGGCCAGACTGGTTGGTGACCACGATAATACGGAATCCTGCCCGATTTGCCCTTGCGATCGCTTTCAGACTGCCCGGTATGGGTTGCCATTCCTCCGGATTCTTGATGTATTCATCCGAATCGTGGTTGATCACGCCATCGCGGTCAAGAATCAGATACGGCATCAGCTTTGCAACCTGGAAATATCTGCAATTTCCATAAACAGTGATCGTAGCTGGTTGAGCAAGGCAAGACGATTGTTACGCACGGCCACATCATCACACATCACCATCACCTGATCAAAAAAACTGTCCACTGGCTCACGTAATTTTGCCAAGTCGGCGAGTGCCGCCGTGTAATCCCGTGATATCAACTTGTCCGTGATTCTTTCCCTAATCTGCTGCATGGTATCGAACAGATCTTGCTCAGCCTTCTCCTGTAACAGCGAACGTTCGAGCTCTTCCGGGGGATGCCCTTCCAGGTTCTTCAGAATATTCCGAATGCGCTTATTGGCTGCCGCCAGGCTTTCTGCTTCAGGACGTTGGCGGAAGGCATGCACGGCATGTATTCGACGATCGAAATCGTATGGATTATCGAGGTTCCGGGAAAGAACAGCATCATAGACATCGGCCGGAACCCCTTGTTCGAGATAATAACCACGTAGACGCTCCATCATATAATTGAAGACCTGCTCCTCCACGTCAGATTCAACGAGATTGTCTGCATGCTCTTGTACGGCAGCAGAAAGCAATTCTCTGAGAGCCAGATCCAGTTTGCCTTCTACCATGGTTCGCAGACAACCCAGCGCCGCACGGCGCAATGCAAATGGGTCCTTCATGCCGCTCGGTGGCTGGCCGATGCCAAAGATCCCGGTAAGTGTGTCGAGTCTGTCGGCAATTGCGAGTGCCCGTCCGGTAACCGTTTGAGGGATCTGATCGCCGGCAAACCGGGGCATGTATTGTTCTTCCATCGCAAGCGCGACTTCTGCAGGTTCATTTTTGTCTTCCGCGTAGTAGCGACCCATAATGCCCTGCAGATCTGGAAACTCTCCCACCATCTCGCTCATCAGATCACATTTACAGATCAGTCCGGCGCGCTCGGCCCAATCTTTGTTTCCATCTAACCGTTCAGCAATCAAGGAAGCAAGTCTCGCAATCCGTCTGGATTTGTCGGCAATACTGCCCAATTTCTCCTGGAAGATCACCTTTTCCAAGTCTTTCTGCCAGACTGAAAAATCTGTCGCGAGATCTGTTTTCCAGAAATGGGCTGAATCACTCAGTCTCGGCCGAATCACCCGTTCATTCCCATGCCGGACAACTGCCGGGTTTCGACTTTCTATATTACTCACCGCGATAAAGTAGGGCATCAGTTTTCCATCTGCACTCACCACATGAAAGTATTTCTGATGACGGGCCATAGTCGAGATCAGAACTTCGTCCGGCAGTTCCAGAAAATCCTCGTCAAACCCACCCGCCACTGTAACCGGCCATTCCACCATGCCCGTCACCTCTTCCAGCAGAGCCGGATCGATGACTGCACTTCCACCGATCTCACGAGCACTGGCTTCGGCCTGTTCCCGAATGATCTCGCTGCGCTGATCAAAACCAGCGATGACCATACCCGCCTTTAACACTTGTTCGTAATCATCCGGACATCTAATCTCAATGTTATAAGGGGCATGAAAACGATGTCCACAGGTCTGGTTTCCTGATTGGATACCTAGTATCTCAGCATCGATAACCTGGTTGCCATAGAGCAGCACAATCCAGTGTACGGGGCGAACAAATGTGGCATCACCTTGCCCCCAACGCATTCGTTTCGGGATCGGAAGTCTGTCCAACGCATTGCTGACGATGTCGGGGATCAACTCTTCCACGAGTTTCCCTGGTTCGTTCATCCTGAAAACCAGCCAGCTTCCCTTGTCTGTTTCCATTTGTTCCAAATCACTGACATCCACGCCACAGGACGAGGCAAACCCTGTTGCCGCACGGGTAGGCCGTCCTTCTTCATCGAAGGCAGCCCGCAAAGCGGGACCACGGCGCTCGACGATCTTATCCTCCTGCTGCACAACAAGATCGGAAACTAGCACTGCCAAACGGCGTGGCGTTGCATAGGGTTTTATTGCGCCAAAATCAAGCGCGGCTTCTTCTAAACCTTGCTTGATTTGCTCGGCAAAGGCATAACTCAATTTTTTCAGTGCCTTAGGTGGCAGCTCTTCGGTCCCGATTTCAACCAAAAGATCATCGGTCTTCATATCTCACCCTCCTTGTGCAGAAGCGGGAAACCGAGTGCCTCTCGCTTTTCGAGATACACTGTCGCAACGGCTCTGGCCAGTGTCCTAATGCGCAGAATATAACGTTGGCGCTCCGTAACCGAGATGGCATGACGGGCATCGAGGAGGTTGAATGTGTGGGACGCCTTCATCACCTGTTCATAGGCAGGCAGCGGGAGACCCTTTTCGATAAGTTTCTTGCTTTCTTTCTCACATACATCAAACCAGTAAAAAAGTGAATCAACATCAGCAAGTTCAAAATTATACGCTGACATCTCAACTTCGTTCTGATGATAGATCTGACCATAGGTGATTTCGCCCTCAGGTGTTCTGGACCAGATCAGATCATAAATACTGTCCACATCCTGGAGATACATGGCGATCCTCTCCAGTCCGTAGGTAATCTCTCCTGAAACCGGATGACAGTCGAGACCACCCACCTGCTGGAAGTATGTAAACTGGCTGATCTCCATGCCGTTGAGCCAGACCTCCCAGCCAAGGCCCCAGGCGCCCAGTGTAGGTGATTCCCAGTTGTCCTCAACGAAGCGAATATCGTGTTCCAGTGGATCAATACCAAGATGCTCCAGAGAACCAACATAGATTTCCTGAATGTTTGGAGGTGACGGTTTCAGTAAAACCTGAAACTGGGAGAAACGTTGCAAGCGGTTCGGGTTTTCTCCATAGCGTCCGTCTGTGGGTCGGCGTGAGGATTGCACATAGGCGGATCGCCACGGCTCGGGGCCCACCGCCCGCAAGAATGTTGATGGATGAAAAGTGCCCGCCCCCATCTCCATGTCATAGGGTTGTTCGATCACGCAACCCTGATCGGCCCAGTAGTCCTGTAGCTCTCTGATCAACCCTTGAAATGTATCGGTTTGTGGTGACATCTGAATCTGTCCGGAACAAAAATGGCGTGAATTATAGCCTTTCGATCATCGCTTGTGTATGGATTGTATTCGGAACGGCACTTAAAGATTCCTGTATATCTGCCGCTCAATAGCGATATACAGACAAGATTGGATCTTTATACACAAGGAAAGAATTATGAGTTACGTTATGCTACACACACCCGATACCGCATTATGGCATGCCCTCATTGGTGAAGCGCAGGCGGCTTCCGGACACACACTTGGACAAGAAACTGAAGGCTATCTCGTCACTACCTTGATGCGTTTTATCGGCAATATGGGGCAAACACCCCGTGAGCATACCAATGCCATGGAATTACTGGAGGATTTTCTCGAATCGGGCAGAATCCAGCATGGCAGGATGCAAGACGTTGCAGATCAATGTCTGATTTTTGCGGGCCTGTTCCCCGACTATGCCGAGCAGAAACAGATATCCATCAACTACTTTGTCGAACTGGGCAAGGGGACCTATGCCGAACTTGCCCGTAACAGACATGACACTGTCTATGCTCACTTGAGTCGGGACTTTGTCAAGCTGATGGATGTCTTGCAAAACCTGCGGCAACTGGATGACGGCTATTGCTGTCTTGATCCACTCCAGGCACATGAACTCTGGTCAGCCACTGGCAGCAGAAATGCAAAGAAAGTACTCGAAAGAATGACGGGGTCATCCCTGATCATGCAGGGAGATAACGCGATCCATTGATCAGGTCAAGGAGCCCCCGATGAGTGAAACAACCGCCCGATGGGACGAACATGATCCCGATCAGGAAGAACTTGGATTCAGAACAGCAAGTTTTGTTCAAAACGATCTGCTCCTTTCGCTGATCTATTTTGGGCTTATCCTGTTCCTTCCACTGATCCTTTGGAATCATGTAGATGACTATGTTATTTTTCTCTGGCAGGTCGGCATGTTTACCATCTCGGCCATTCGCTGGCTATGCCGCTATACCATTACCAGTGGGAAAAAGGATAGGACCACTGATGACTTCTGGAACGGTGTTCTTATCTTTCTAACATTGATGGATGGGCTAGGTTGGGGCATTGGCGGTGCCCTGCTCTTCCCCGCAGACTCGATCCTTTCCATGAGCCTGGTTGCACTTCTGCTGATAGGTATTGGTGGGGTAGGTGCTGTCTCTTATTCCGCGAGAATGTTGATCGCCATCCCCTACCTTTTATGTACCGTGTTGCCGTATATCACCCGTCTCTATGCTACAGGTGGTAATGAAGAGTTTTTGCTTGCCAGCATGCTGGGGTTATTGACCATCATGTTCAGTTTTGCTGCCGATCGGCTGAGCCTGACATTGGGCACTGCACTTCAAATCGATGAACAAGATGAAGAAACCATCTTCGCCCTGGAATCACAAAATGAACACCTCAGTAACATGGTTGAACGGAAAAGAAATCATGTGGCCCATCTTGAAAACGAGCTCACTAACATCACACATGAACTCGAGAAGGTTCATGGTGTCGTCACCAAACATGAAAAGGACTTGAGTCTTGTATGTGGCCGTATGATCAACCATCTAAACGATCTTGAAACGCTGAAACAGACATCACTTAACGATGATCAGAGCAAAGTGCTGGTTCGTATGGAAAAAAATGTTCGTTTTCTACTTGAGAGGTTGGGAGAAGATGAAATTGAGGAGGAAAACACACCCCAAGCTGTTAGTGGTCATGAACCCGCTTACGATAAGGATGAAGCATCTAATTCTCCAGTAGTATTGATTGTAGAGCCTGATAGCCATGAACGTGAAAAAATCGAGGCATGCCTGCAAGAACTGAACCTGGACTACACCAGTGTAGAGGATGTCCCTGCTGCTCTATCGGCTCTGTGTCAAGCAGAAGACCATTTCGGGTATGAACTCATCATTGCCAGTCTGTACATGCCGGAAATGGATGGAATCGGCTTTGCGGAATGCCTGAAGGATGATCAGGAATTTCAGAGTATCCGCACCATTCTGACCTATAGCGACAAGCTGCCAAGCAAGAACCGACTGATAAAGGCCGGTGTTGACTGGGTAGTACAAAAAGAGACTCTGAAAGAAGATCTACCACAGGCCATTGAGAGTCTTGTCAACGGAGAAAGACTTTCACAATTGCCCGCATCTATTGAATCCCTGGTTGAAGATACCATCCAGATATCACTCCCGCCTGATGAGCAGGAACCAATAACTGCCCCATCATCTGTAGACAAATCTGTACTCGAAGGACTTCGATCATCAACTACCCTCAATTTTATCGAGATCGTCAACGACTTTCTGGAAGATGCGCCACGATTGATCAGCGAAGCCAGAGAAACCCTATCAAAAAATGACCTTCCAGGTTTGCAAAGATCCATCAGGGAACTGGGCAATCGCAGTCTGCATATAGGGGCTAACGATCTTGCAGATTTGGCCATGTCGGTTGAATCCGCGATTACCGAAAATGGGATAGACAGAGTGCCTGGCATGCTGCAGATGATCGAAGCGGAATTCATCCAAGTCGAGTCAGTACTGCTGGGTGAACTGACCAATGGCGCCCTTGTATCTGACCCGTTTAAACACTGACATCACAGTCCAAAACAAATGAAGATAAATGGCCAGGAAATCGAACAGGAATATAATGAATCATTCCTGCTCAAAGAGGAGTTGATGAAAAATACGCTTCTGTATTTTTTATTTTCTGGTCTGCTTGCAATTTTTATCTATGCAGTCTTGCAAGATCAGAAAATCAATGCACTGCTGCAACCCTGGTTGATCTGCATTGAGGCAAATACTGCTGTATTGATCATTTTCCATCACTATTTTCGCCGAAAGAGAAAGAATCCATTTCACAGTATATTTTTCTCCATTGGATTTATTATTGATGGGCTGTTCTGGGGAAGCCTGGGAGTCCTGCTACCGGGGAACATACCTCCAGAAGCACACGTACTCATTATTATGTCGCTGGCAGCTTTTGTTGCACTGGGAATACCCCTGATTACCTCCACTTCCTGGCTGGTGGGTATATTCCCTAGTGCAGTATTTTTGCCATCCATATTTTATTATCTTACTGATCTCAACCCTTTATCGGTCGGTAATGGGCTTGTTATTGCTTCAATTATTCCTGTCATACTCAGAATCACCCGACTCATCCGTGATAACAAATCGCGATCGGACTCACTGGTAAAGAAACACCAATGGTTGATCAAACAACTCAATGAATTCGTTGAAAGAACAGAGCTGGCCAACCTTGAGCTAAAGAAAGAAATTGCCGAAAGAGAAAAAACCGAGATCGAACTCCGAAAAGCAAAAGAAGAAGCCGAAGCCGCAGCCAAAGCAAAAAGTGAATTTCTCGCCACTATGAGTCATGAAATACGGACCCCCATGAATGGCATCCTTGGCATGGCAGAGCTGCTGATAAAAACTGAACTCAACAGCAAACAGAAACGTTTCGCTGAAACAATACACAAATCCGGTAACGCTTTGTTGACGATCATCAACGATATCCTCGATTTCTCAAAGATTGAAGCCGGTAAACTCGAACTCAATACCCGTGTCTTCGACCTGCGACTATTGATCGAAGATATAGGTGTCATGTTTGCGGAACAGGCCCACCGAAAAGGTTTGGAACTGATCTGTAACTACCCTGCAGATGGCCACTCCATGTTCCGTGGGGATGCTGAGAGAATAAGACAGATCCTGGTTAACCTGATTGGTAATGCACTCAAGTTCACAGAAAAAGGTGAGATTCAGCTCAAGGTAGAGCTGTTTGAAAAGAAGGGCAACATTTTTCTGATCCGTTTCAGAGTTCGGGACACGGGTATTGGTATTTTGCCTGAAGTCCAGGAAAAAATATTCGAATCGTTCTCCCAGGCAGACAGCTCTACGACACGTAAGTTTGGCGGTACAGGACTCGGACTGACCATCTGCAAGAAACTGACACAATTAATGAAAGGTACAATAGGCGTGAAAAGTAAACCGGGAAAGGGATCGGTCTTCTGGTTTGCTATTCCATTGAAAAAAGAGGCTGATGTTAAACAACCCCTATCCAGACAGGATCTCAAGGGTATTCGTATACTGATTGCTGACAGTAATAAAACCAACCGGGAAATTCTTGAACAACAATTTACCAGTTGGGGTATGGATTATTATTCAACCGATAGTGCAAGAACGACACTCCGTGTACTTCATAATGCCCAAAAACAAGGCTTCCCCTTCCAACTCGCAATTCTGGACAATCAGCTAAAGGATTTGGATGGTGTAAGTCTCGCACGAAAGATCAAAAATAGCCCCGACATTGCCGACACCAAACTCATTATGCTGAGCTCTGTTGGCAATATGGAACAGACTGGACAGTGGTTGATGGCAGGTATCGAAAGCTATCTAAACAAGCCGATCAGACAAAATGAACTTTACCAGACACTGTTGAATACCATTGACTCTGAGGGATTGAAAAATGATTCCTTTGAGGAGGATCAAATAAATAAGGAAGAACAAGAAGTTGTCAATCTGAAAGGGCATGTTCTTGTCGCAGAAGACAACCTGGTCAATCAGGAACTGGTCCGGGAGATGTTATCACAACTTGGTTGTTCAGCCGAGATCGTAGATAACGGACGCAAGGCGGTTGAGGTGCTCACAGAACACTCGCTGGATAATCTGCACAAACCTTTTGATCTCGTCCTGATGGATTGTCAGATGCCGGAAATGGATGGTTTTGAGGCCACCCAAAATATCCGACAGTGGGAATCAAGGCAAAAAATTGTACAACGAATACCCATTATCGCACTGACCGCCAACGCTATGGAAGGTGATAGAGAGAGATGTCTTGAATCCGGCATGGATGATTACATGACGAAACCTTTTAATCTCGATCAGCTAGGTGCGCTGTTGCATCAGTGGCTACCACTGTTGGCAAGGGAAAATAACAGTGAATATGTACATAAGATGAATAAAACCTCAACAGAGACGTTCAATGAAGCTGCCGAGGAGTCTCGTAACGTTGCCCAACTGAATCCTGATGCTCTGAATAACATCCGCAAACAACAGCGGGGAGGGCAGCCCAATATTCTCACCAGAGTGATCCGATTATTCCTGGAAAACTCCCAGAAGACCATTCAAGCTCTTGAGACAGCCATCTCCAACGGAGATCCGGTAGCCCTGCAACGAAATGCGTACAGTCTTCGATCCAGTTGCTCTACCGTCGGTGCAACAGCACTTGCTGAAATTTGTTCAGAACTCGAAACACTAGGCAAGGCAGAAAATGTTGATGAGGCCCAAACACAGTTGAGTGTACTCGAGTTTGAATATGATGCTGTGTGTATGGCATTGAACAACATTATCAATAGCGAGTTGGAATCTGTATGAGACAGCCCTTCCGGCAGGGTATCTAAACAGAGAGCAAATCAAGTCTGATGAAAAACGGTCGCTAACAGTCATATCAGATCAGTATTTTGAAACAGAATTTGGATGTTACCTGTCAATGAAGAAAAAAATAGCCCTTTAATACTCGTCATCGATGATGATGTCACGATCCGTTTCATGATCAATGAAACTCTCGAGACACTAGGGTTCATCGTTGAAGAGGCTGAAAATGGTATCCAGGGGATTGAACGTGCTAGGGAGCTGAAGCCAGATATCATACTTCTTGATGTGATGATGCCGGAAATGGATGGGTTCACCGCCTGTCCACAGATCCGGGAGATACCACACTGCAGACACACACCTGTTTTGATGATGACTGGGCTGGATGATATCGAATCAATCAACAAGGCCTATCAGGTCGGTGCTACTGACTTTGCAACCAAACCACTGAATTATACTCTCTTGTCACATCGCCTCCTCTACATGTTACGTTCGAAACAGACAGCTGATGAATTACGTGCAAATCAGGAAAAACTCGATCATGCACAACGACTGGCCAAACTTGGCTACTGGGAATGGGATCTAAACAATTTTGTTACCTGGTCTGAACAGGTAACAGAAACTTTCTGGCTCCCCAAAGGCAAGACCTGCGGTGAACTCTCCTACTTCTTTCAGAACCTTCACAAAAAAGACATGGAGAAAGTCCGGGCGGCACTAAAACTGGCCAAGGAAAAAGAGCAAAATTTCAGTTTGGAATATCGCATCCGAAATCGCGAAGGGAAAGTCCGTATTATCTTTCACGAGGCAAAGGTGAATTACAATGAAGGTAGAAAACCTATCAGCCTGATTGGAACCATACAAGACATTACTGAACGCAAACGTGCAGAATATGAGATCCAGAAGCTGGCTAATTATGACAAGGTCACGGGGCTCCCAAACAGAACTTCGCTACGCCAGAAGCTTGAAAAAATTATTGCCAGAGCACCTTCCAGTCAACAAGTAACTGCCATCTTGACGCTCGATCTCGATCATTTCAAACGTCTCAACGACACCCTTGGCCATCAGGCAGGAGATCAACTCCTGCGAAAAATTGCCTCCCGCCTGAATGAATTTATTGAAAATAGTGCATACGGTTCCGTTGATCTAACCTCGACCAGATTGCAACAGAAAAAGCATGCTCTTGAATTGACACTCTCTCATTTCGGAGGCGATGAATTTGTTATTCTGATCGATGGAGCTCCTACAATTGAAAATGTGGCTTCAATTGCACGAAAGCTTAATGAGATCATCGCTGAACCTATCGATTTAGACGGCAATGTTATCTCAATGACAGCGAGTATCGGCATTAGCGCCTGGCCTGAAGACGGTAAGGATGTTGATACCCTCCTCAAGCAAAGCGGCTCCGCTCTATACCATGCAAAAAGCGAAGGCAGGAACTGCTACAAGTTTTTCACCGCAGCCATGAATGCACGCGCTTTTGAGCGTTTGTCTCTGGAAATCAATTTGCGCAAGGCAATCGAAAAAGAGCAATTCATGTTGTTCTATCAACCAAAAGTAGATGCCCTTTCTGGGAGTATATTGGGTATGGAGGCATTGATCCGATGGAAGCATCCTGAACTTGGCATGATATCTCCGGCGGATTTTATTCCTGTTGCGGAACAGACAGGAATGATCATTCCAATTGGCCAATGGATCTTCGAAGAAGCCTGCCGTTTCCTGAATAAGATTGAAGAACACAATCTCCCACCTCTTACTGTAGCCCTCAATCTTTCCGGTGCTCAATTTACACAGAAAGGGCTCCCTGAGGAGCTTGGCAATAGTGTTGCCAAGGCGGGTATCGCCCCTCAGCAGATTGAACTCGAGATCACTGAAAGTCTGTTGATGGAAAATATCGAAGAAGCTATCAAAATCATGAACCGGCTACGAGAGATCGGGTTTTCAATTGCAATCGATGATTTCGGAACCGGGTATTCCTCTCTCTCGTATCTAAAACGCTTTCCGGCAGCAACTTTGAAAATTGATCAATCGTTCATTCGTGATATCGACAAGGATGCCGATGATCGCTCTATTGTTCAAGCCATCATCACGCTGGCACACAGCCTGCGCCTCAAAGTGGTTGCCGAAGGCATAGAAAAACGCGAACAACTCGCCGTGCTGAGAGAACAGGGCTGCGATCTTATTCAGGGCTATTACTACAGCCACCCCCTCTGTTGCGAAGATTTTCTGGACTGGATTAGCAACCGCGAAGACGATCCTGTTGACGAACTTGAAGCGACCATGGCTATATAACGCCAGAATAACATCTGAAGTTCTACCAATTCAGCTCAAGCGGTATGTGTGCCCTGTTCTTTATGCCGATATGCAGAACTGGCATCATAGACCCGCTTTCTGATCCGGTTGAACTGACCAACAGGAGAGAAAAAAGAATTTCAATACGCTTCCACTGTTCAGAAATTTGTTATACGACTTGATATCGGGGAAAAGAAGTCGGGATTATCGACCATCAAAAAGCCCTGGGGCGTCACTCCCTGTGTAAGACCATCTCCTACATTGAAAACATTGAAAACTCGAAAACCTTGATTGCCATATCATGGGCATCCTTTTCCACATCGTGCAAATCGTGAATCCGTATTGGGAAAACGGGCCCAAGTTTTATACCTTTGCCCCGGTTCCGAGAAGATACCATAGCGCAGATCTTCCGGAAGGTTCTTTTCAATATCAAGTTAGGCCCTCACACAACCATAAACTTTGGTGTGCATCCTCTACCCGCATAATTCGATCGATTTTTTCAATGATCTGGATTCAACTGACGTTGATTTGGATGAATCGAATTCTCTGTTTTGGTTTTTTTCTTCTATCTCCTCTTTTCGAGAACAAGAAAACTGAAACCGTCATAGATGATAAAAAATACCAATGACTATGCTCCGTTTCATGCGATTACTCCCGAACCAACGAAGTAAACGGATAATTCATTGAGGCAATTCCATCTACTGAAAGTTCTGACTGCAAGATTCGGGTCAGCCGATTCAGATCCATATTAATCGTAGTGGCAATCAGACTATTTTGACTTAGGACTTCCCTGCCCGTTTTTCATCAGCACTTCGGGGCTGGTACCTGAAGGTAATACCGATGGTTTATTCTGAGCTTCCTTTTGAGTTGAAATATCCGGCTTTTTACCTTTTTCAATGATCAGCTCATCAAGAGAGCGGCGCAACATTTTGCCCTTGTAGGCAGGCAGTGCATAGACCCAACCACTGGTTTTTCTGCCAAGTATTTCGGCCTGTTCTTTTGCGGAGGGTTTTTTACTCTTGTTGTCTTTTCCTTCAGATCCGGACGATGTCTCCTCTCCCTTGTAATCAAAAGAAAATTCTGCCCAGACCTGATCATCGATCTTTGCAGATTTTACCTTCATCACCAGTCCATCAAAAGTTTCATAAACCGTAGTCAGGGTTTGGTCCGGCCATTTGAAACTCTTTGCACTGTTGACATCATTGAATTGGAGATCTTCGACCACTGATGCGAGGCTGTTGACAGTAGTCTGGGAGCGAACTTCATATCCTTCTGGAATATTCTGCAACACATAGTCAACATCATCCTTCTCCTTGCGACTGACCCGTACGGTCTTATCACCACCATGTTCAATGGTAATGCTTTTCAACCTGTCTGACGCCAGATCGATGAGACTGTTATCCATCCATTCAACAGGCTCATCAGAAAGAACGACTTTGCCTTTAACAAGATAGGACTGCTTCTCACCGGCTCTACGCACATAGATAGAGTCGACTGTGCCGTCTGAACGGTTGACACGCTCCTTGCCAATCAAGAGAGAGGCAAGAATATTTCCATCTTTATCCATCAAGGTTACTTGTCTGGACTTCGCTTTTTTGCTCGTGACATCTTCAACCTGTAGTCGGGAATACAACGCTGGATTGGCCGTCTTGGCCTCACGAATTTCGAGTTTACTGATGGCTATCACCAAAGGCTTGATACGATTGACAAGTGCCGGATAGCCACCGCGATTTTTCACTACCCACTTGTCCCCCAGCTTCTCCAAGGTAACTGTGTTCTTGCCGGTTTTTATCTCGACGCTCGTAATCTGCTGGATTTGATCTGCCAGTTGAGGAAAAAGTGGTTCTTTTTCCATCACGGTTTCAGGTGAGCGGTGCTGGACTGAAAACCACGCCGCGATTACAAATAACAGCGTAATAATGGCAAATATAGATAATGATTTTTTCATGGTTTATCTACGTGCTTTCCGTTTCATTCTGTTGAACAGTGCCATACCAATCGCCAGCAGGCCGATCAGAATTGGTATCAAGCCAATATTGTAAAACTTCAACCTGTTACCAAGTTGTTCAATACTTTTGTTGAGATCATGTTGGACATTTCGTAATTCCTTGCGTGTCTTGATCTGCTCCTGTTGGAAGTTTTCGATCGCCTTGCGTTGTTCGGGACTGAGCAAAACACCACCTTTCTCGGAACTCTGGAACTGCAGCTGGCTGATCTTCTCTTCGGTTTCCTTTAGCTTGGCTTGAAGGGCCTGTTCTCGTGCACGAAACTTCTTCTCGGCTTCCAGTTTTAATTCCTCGACCTTGGTGAACGGTCGTGCATACTGACTGCGACTACGCAAACTGATCAAATCCTTATTACCACCCAGAACATCGATACTGTTAAGCAAGAATTTCGCATTGTCAGCATGCGGACGTGGCACCCGTTGTCCCATAAAATTCTGGAATTGCACCCAGAAGCGATCAGTAAGAATATCAGTATCTGCCACCACGACGATATTGATATCCTCTTTTGACTCCTGGACAAAGGTTGGATCCTTTTCATCGGACGCAGGCCGTCCTTCTGGATAGGCGGTCTCCACCTTGCCTGTGATTCGTGCAGCAATCACCAGTTCCTTGCCACCCGGTTTGAACTGATCTACGAGTACCGAAGGATCCCGTACAAACATAATCGCATCCCTTTCGTAGGGCATGGATTTTTTACTGGTAAAGATCAGTGGTGTAAACGTTGTCTTGGCATCTTTCACAGGTTCAAGAAAGCCAGCCGTACCAAGATTGATCAACTGGAGCTGGTTGGTTGAGAAATCATCTTTGTTGAAATGTTCCGGCCCCAGTCTCAACCAGGGAATATAGGCAATTTCCTTCGGCCCACGTGGATTTCTTGACTGGACTCTGATCGAGGCATCAAGATCGCCTGCAATTTTTTCTGGATTGAATTCGATACCCCATTTATCAAACAGTACTGGCATTTCTGAAAAAATCTGAGGCATGACCATCTGGTTGGTTGGATCGGGCATGGTTTGGTCCGATTCTGCCATGGGATCGACAAAGATCATCGCCTTTCCACCCTTGAGAATGAACTGGTCGATGGCGTAGAGGGTTTTATCCTTGAGTTTCTTCGGGTGAATCACCAGCAAGGTATCGATCTCGGGCTCGATGTAACCTACCCTGACGCCAAGATCTCGCACCTGATATTCACTGCGAAGCATGTCGATAACCGCCCAGGCAGATGAGACTGGACGTCCATCCGGCCCATTCTGGCCAAAAACTGGCAGACTGCTGATCACACCGATCACCCGATCTTTCGGATTGGCGAGTTGATAGACCATCTTGGTCAGATCATATTCCAGCGACTGTTCCTTTTCCGGCTGAAAAAAGGGAATCGTGATCTCGTCATCCGTGGTGTTGGTACCAACCAGGCCGAAATAGGCATGTTCTCCATTACCTCCCATCGGAAGAGGGTGCAGCCCATAACTAACAGCCTCATCTTCAAGATCAGAAAAGGGTTCTGGTTCTGCTACGATCAGCTTTATTTTGCCATTTGCAGCTTTTGTGTATTCCTCCAGCATGTCACGCACCCGCGTACCATAGTTCCTCAGGGTTGGAATATCGTTGAGCAACTTGTTGGAAAAATAAAAACGCAGTGTGATGGGTTCTTTCAGATCATGGAGAATGTTCTGCGTTCCCTTGGACAGGGTAAACAGTTTGTTCTCAGTCATATCCAACCGCCAGGACGTCAATGTGCCACTGACAAGAATGTTAACCGCGAGAAATAGTACTATCGCAAGTCCGAGACTGATTAATGTGATGACCTTCTTACTCATGGTTTAACTTGCCTTCTTAGTATCGATTGCGAGCGTATTGAGATACAGCCACAGTATGATCAACGATGCAAAAAAGATGATGTCGCGGAGATCGATCACCCCTTTCATGATGGAATTGAAATGGCTCAGAAAACTGAACGAACTGATCGCATCCAGTATGGACTGAGGTGCCCAGCCACGGAAGAAATCCAGTACCAGTGGGAACCCGCTGAGAATAAACAGAAAACAGATCACAACACTGATAACAAAGGCAATTACCTGATTTTTCGTCAGTGCAGAGATACAGGAACCAATGGCGAGAAAACCACCTGCCATCAACAGACTGCCGATATAGCTGACCAAAATGACCGTGTTATCAGGATCACCGAGGTAATTGACTGTGATCCAAATGGGAAATGTAAGCGCCAAGGCAATCGCGGTAAAGAACCATGCAGCAAGATATTTTCCAATTACTGCCTCGGTCAAAGTGACGGGTAGAGTCATCAGCAGTTCAATCGTCCCAGTCTTGCGTTCTTCTGACCACAAGCGCATGGAAATCGCTGGAATAAGAAACAGGTAGAGCCACGGATGAAAGCTGAAGAACGGGATCAAATCCGCCTGATTGCTTTCGTAAAAACCACCGATATAAAAAGTAAAGATACCGGTCAGAAAAAGAAAAATTACAATAAAAACATAAGCAACGGGGGTTGAGAAATAGGCCTTGAGCTCACGCCTGAAAATGGCCCCAACATTGTTCAAGAAAGAACTGCTCATGTCAGATGCTCCTCTTCTGTCAGTTTATCCGGCGCTCCGATGGTGACGTCCCGGAATACCTCGTCAATACGGCCCGTTTCAACCATCAATTGACTGATCTCCCAACCCTTCTCATGTGCCAAATCACTGATGGTTGCAACGATACTCTGCCCATCCTTCGGGATGATCAGCAGTTGTGACAAACCGGCAGGCAATTCTTCGATCTCTACTGACAATACACTGGGGAGGTCTAAAAGCACCATCCGTGCAGCTTCACATTGCCCTGTATTCATTACCAACGCTACTGCATTGTGGTATTTCGATTTCGCGATCAGTTCAGTCGGAGTTCCGTCAAACAACAGTTTGCCCTTGGCTATAATGATGGCACGATCACAAACGGCATCGACCTCTTCGAGAATGTGAGTGGAGATGATAATCGCCTTGTCTTTTGCCATTTCCTTGATCAGTGTTCTAACTTCGTGCTTCTGATTGGGATCAAGCCCATCCGTTGGCTCGTCCATGATCAGGACTTCTGGATCGTGAAGTATGGCCTGGGCCATGCCTACCCTTCGCTTAAAGCCTTTTGAAAGCGTCTCGATCGGCTGTTCCATCACTCCTTCAATATGGATTTTCTTCACCACATCATCGATCCGCTCCTTCCGGTTACTCCCTTTGAGACCACGAATATCCGCAATGAAATTGAGAAAGGAACGCGGTGTCATTTCTCCGTAGGCAGGTGCACCCTCCGGCAGATAACCCAAGACCCGTTTTGCTGCGATTGGCTCTTCACGAACGTCATGACCACACAGGCTAACCGTCCCCCGGGTTGGTTCGAGAAAACCAGTGATCATTTTCATGGTTGTCGATTTACCGGCACCGTTAGGGCCCAAAAAGCCGAGAACCTCACCACGCCTGACGGTGAAGGAAACATTGTCCACCGCACGTAGTGAACCGAAATCCTTGACAAGATTATTAACTTCTATCGCATTTTCCATAAGGGTAATGTAGGCAATTATTATATTTAGCCAGATTCGTTCTTATTTTTGCCGGCAGTTTAAGAGGCGCATTATTTTCCACACAAAAAAATTGCCGTCAATATACACAGTGAGTAACGACAACTATACTCAGGAATTGTTCCGGGCTGGCATAAAACGGATTGCCAGAACGATCAATAAAATAACCGGTAGACCCAGCAATGCCGTTCCAGCAAAGAACCTTGCATAACCGATGTTGTCAACAACCAGTCCAGAAAACCCGGCGATAAACTTCGGCAACAGCAACATTATTGAGCTGAACAGCGCATATTGTGTTGCCGAATACGCAACGTTCGTCAAGCTGGACATGTAGGCAACAAATGCAGCGGTTGCAATCCCGGCACTGAAATTATCAAACGATATCACGCCAGCCAGCCACCAGATGTTATGTCCAATGCCGGCAAGGAGAGAAAACAGCAAATTACTTCCAGCGGAGAGTATAGCACCCAGCATCAGGATTGGCATAACGCCCCAACGCACAATCATCATACCACCCGCCCCGGCCCCCACGATGGTCATGACCACACCATACACCTTGGTAATACTGGCAACCTCACCCTTGGTGAACCCCATGTCGTAATAAAAGGGGTTGGCCATGATGCCAAGAACAACATCCGAAATACGATAGGTTCCGATCAGAAACAGAATCACAACCGCCCGCCAACGGTAACGTTTCAGGAAGTCCCAAAAAGGGCTGATGATTGCATCCAAAAACCAACTCAGAAATGCGGTGATCGATTGCGGAAGTTGTGGGTATCGAGCCATCCAGACAGCAAATTTTTTTCTGCGACGCTCCACATCCTCACTGATGCTGACCTCGGGTTCGGAGATCATGAACGTCGTAACGATACCGACCAACATGCAACAGGCCATGCAAAGATATGCGATTTTCCATGGTCGCTGCTCATAACTCGATTCACCGGGATCAAACCACGCAGCTATAGCCAGTGCTCCCGCCGATGCCAAGATCATCGCCAAACGGTAACCCGTCATATAACTTGCTGACATCGCACCTTGCAACTTCTCTGGTACAGCTTCGATACGGTAGGCATCGAGGCTAATATCCTGAGTAGCTGAGGCAAAGGCAACGGCCAGCGCAAACAGCGCCATTAACCTTAGATCAACAGCAGGATCGGTGGTTGCCATTCCGACCAAACCTATGAAAATAGCCACTTGGGAAAACAACAGCCAGCTCCTTCGCCGGCCCAAAACTCTACTCAACAAAGGTAAAGGCATACGATCGACCAATGGCGACCAGCACCATTTCAATGCATAGGCAAGACCAATCCAACTGAAAAAACCTATTGTCGTGCGAGATATTCCTGCTTCCCGCAACCAAAAAGAGAGCGTACCGAAGACAAGCAGAAGAGGTAGTCCTGCCGAAAACCCGAGAAACAGCATGCCAACGACACGAGGATTTTTATAGATTGAAAAGGCTTCGCGCCATCTGCGTATTGTAAGAAGACCCATGATGTTCGCATCATAATCGAAACCCGCCCCCAAACACTACAGAACCCCATTGAAACAAATTGTCAAAATTTTGTCTCTCCGGTTGAAAATACTGTAGTTTAGCCATAGACTTGTCCCCGTACTCATCAACTAAAAGGAAGAAAGAACATGAAAAGGACTTTTTTAACTGGGCTTGCTCTAGCCACACTTATTGCATCAGGCACTGCTTCTGCAGAATATGATCTTGAAGACAACTATATCGGTGGCAGCGATCCACGTGATGTCATTGGGTCAGATGCCATTTTCAATACCCTGGGGCTCAATGCTTCAATTACAGGCTCAATCCTCAATGTTGATATCTATACCAACTTCGCTGGGTATGGTGACAACGGTCTCTATTCTGGTATAACAAATACAGAAGCCAGCGGCTGGGGTAACGGTATAGGCTATGGTGACCTGTTCCTGTCATCTGCCGGTTCCATTGGTGAATGGGAATACGGTTTTTCTCTCGATAATCGCTGGAGCGAAACAGGGGGATCGGGAAGTCTCTACCTGCTGAATGGACCCAATTTCCTCTACAGTGACGACTTCATCTCTACTTCAGGTGGTTATCGTACTGGTCATGAAGTCGCCGTTGATACCAGTGCTGCCGATGTTGAAATGGTTGGATACGGCAGCTGGTCCGTCGATAAAAACAATGGAGTCATCAGCTTTGCCATCCAGATGGAAGATACTGGACTGCCTTACGATAACGGCTTTACATTTGGTTGGGGCATGACCTGTGCCAACGACGTAATACAGGGTACGGTAGAAATGGATAATTCTGTCGATGTTCCTGAACCCGGCGCCCTCGGGCTTGTGGGTATCGGTTTGATTGGTACATTGGTTGGCCGACGCCGTAGAAAGGCTGTCTGATCAGGATCACCTCAATTTATAAGGTCTCTGATTACGTCTTGATTTAAAGACTCCTGTTAAAAGAACCGCTGCCTGGCAGTCTGCTAGGTGGCGGTTTTCTTTGTTGCAGAAATCGCCCTGATCAGAATGTGAATAGGCCATCAGGAATTCTCCGGGAGATGTGCTGGTGGCTGCAACTCATCTAGAGACCAGCGAGGTCTGGCACCAAAACTCAATCCTTTTTGCTCACCAGCCACGAGCCTGATCGCTCCAGCATAGGCAATCATCGCACCATTATCAGTACAAAACTCCAGCCGCGGATAAAAAACATCAGCTTCTAGATCACGAAAACGAGCCCGAAGTTGTCTGTTAGCGCTTACTCCGCCTGCAACCACAAGGTGTCGTAGGCCAGTCTGCTGTATTGCTCGCTGGCATTTTATGAACAGAGTGTCGAACACTGCCTCAGAGAATGCTCTGGCAATGTCTGCCTTAGTCTGTTGATCCTGCCTCGACTCTTCCCAGGTATTCTTCGCGAAGGTCTTCAATCCACTGAAACTGAAATCAAGTCCGGGACGATTAATCATGGGCCGGGGAAAATTGTAGATACCTGCGTGACCTTCTCTTGCAATTTTTTCGATTACAGGCCCTCCCGGATATCCCAGACCGAGCAGTTTCGCAGTCTTGTCGAAAGCCTCACCCACCGCATCATCCAGAGACTCTCCCATAATTGTGTATCGCCCCACGGCTTCTACTTTAACCAGTTGTGTATGTCCACCTGAGACCAAGAGAGCGATAAAGGGAAACTTTGGCTTCTCCTCTTCAAGCATACATGCAAGCAGATGACCTTCCATGTGGTGGATTCCGACGGCAGGGATCTGCAAACTCCAGGAAAGCCCATGAGCAACAGAAATACCTACCAACAGAGCGCCTACCAACCCCGGTCCTTCAGTATAGGCTATTCCATCAATCGCGTTGAAGTGAATGTTCGCTTCGTCGGAAACCTCTTTTATCAAAGGTACAATCCTTCTGATATGGTCACGGGATGCCAACTCCGGAACAACACCACCGAAGTGAGCATGCATATCTACCTGACTGAACAGGGCGTGAGATAACAAGCCTTGATCGGTATCATAAATAGCAACCCCTGTCTCGTCGCAGGATGTTTCAATACCTAAAATGCGCATACTCTTTGCTTTTCTCCTCTTTAGCCACTAGAATAATGCGCCTTTTCATCTTTGTGAAACTTTATTTTTAGACTAACAGGAATAACGAATGCCATCAGTTAAGGTAAGAGAAAACGAACCTTTTGACATTGCACTGCGCCGCTTCAAACGTGCGTGCGAGAAAGCGGGTATCCTTGCGGAAGTCCACCGCCGTGAATTCTATGAGAAACCCGCACAGGAAAGAAAACGTAAAGCTGCTGCTGCGATCAAACGCTGGCAGAAAAAGGCCTCCAGAAACAGCCTGCAAAGAAAACGCTTGTACTAAGCGACAGTCCAACACAATGACCTGTGAACTGAAGCAACGTCTAAATGATGACGTCAAAGTCGCCATGCGTGCCAAAGACAAAACGCGCCTTGGTGTTCTGCGTCTGATCACTGCTGCCATCAAACAGAGAGAGGTCGATGAGCGTATCGAGCTTGATGATACCGGTATCACTGCAATTCTGGACAAAATGGCCAAACAGCGCCGTGAGTCTATAGAACAGTATGAAAAAGCCGCACGCCAGGATCTGGCTGATCAGGAAAAATTTGAGCTGGAAATTATTACATCCTATTTGCCCGAACCACTTACAGAAGCAGAGATCCAGCAGATGATAGAGAACGTGATCACTAACACTGGTGCGTCAGAAATGAAAGACATGGGCAAGGTCATGGCCGCACTCAAACCTGAACTGCAGGGCCGTGCCGACATGGCACAGGTCAGTTCACTGATCAAACAACGCCTAAGTCGCTAACAATCATTCTCCTCTCTATGGCATAGCGGTTATACTGGCGCTATGGCTGGCCTCATACCCCAGGATTTTATCGACGACCTGTTGAGTCGGACCGACATCGTTGATGTCATCGGCGACTACGTCCAGCTGCGCAAGGCAGGCAAGGACTTTCAAGGGCTCTGTCCATTCCATACTGAAAAAACACCCTCTTTCACCGTCAGCCAACTTAAACAGTTTTATCACTGCTTTGGCTGTGGGGCAAACGGTTCCGTGATTGGTTTTCTCATGGATTACAATCATCTCGATTTTGTCGAAGCCATCAAGGAATTGGCATCCCGAGCTGGAATGGAGCTTCCTGAAAATAACGAAATTGGGAGAAAGCGTCCTGATAATGAGCCAATCTATAGCCTTCTTGAAGACGCAGCCCGTTTTTTCTCTCTCCAACTCCGTCAGCATCCGCAAAAAGAGCGCGCTGTCCATTATCTCAAAAATCGCGGCCTGACCGGAAAAATTGCGGCCATGTACAGAATAGGATTCGCTCCCCCTGGCTGGGACAACCTGCTGAAGACGATAGGGAAGTCTTCTGAACACCTTGACCTTCTGCAACGTGCTGGTTTGACCATAGAAAAAGAGGGTAATGATAAAAGCGAAAAACACTACTATGACCGCTTTCGTGATCGCATCATGTTCCCAATCCAAGACTACAAAGGAAGGGTTATCGGCTTTGGGGGGCGTATCATCGATCAGGGAGAACCAAAATATCTCAATTGCCCAGAAACACCTGTTTTCCATAAGGGACGCGAGCTCTACGGTCTCTATGAGGCCCGAAAGTATTGCCGTGATCTGGATCGGATTCTGGTCGTGGAAGGCTATATGGATGTTGTCGCGCTTGCCCAGTATGATCTCCAGAACACTGTTGCAACACTGGGCACAGCGATAACCAGTGATCACATCCAGCGTCTGTTCAAGACAACATCCGAGATCGTTTATTGTTTTGATGGCGACAATGCTGGCCGGCGTGCTGCCTGGAAGGCACTCGAACTGTCGTTGCCTCTGCTTAAGGAGGGTCGTGCTGTCCAATTTTTGTTTCTGCCCGAAGGTGAAGATCCAGACAGTATGGTTCGTTCCCGCGGGAAAGACTTTTTCGAAAACAGGGAAAACTTCACCTCCCTGTCCGACTTTCTTTTTACTACACTGCTGCAAGACGTTGATATTCATCGCCTTGAAGGCCGTGCCCGTCTCGTCGACCTGGCCAAACCCCTCATCGCAAGGCTGCCTCAAGGGGCTTTGCGATCTCTGATGCAGCAGCAATTGAGCGAACTTTCACGACTGACGACAGACCAGATCCGCCAGCTCGTACCACCACCCTATCCTGAAGTTGAAAAACCGAAACCTGTTCAGCGGTCCACGACTCGCCGTCATCGCCGTCTGACACGTTCCCTGGTCGAGCAGGCAATCCATATTCTTCTGAATTACCCACACTTTGCACTCGAGATCGAATTTCCCATGGAACTCGAAGAACTCACCGATCCCCACTTGCCTTTAATCCAGGAACTTATTGGGCTGATTTCAGACAAACCGGATATCACGACAGGGCAGCTTCTGGAACACTGGCGAAACAAAAAAGTCTATCCAACTTTGGCAGAATTGGTGATGGCAAGGAAGGAACTACCCGAGTCTGCAATCAAAACCGAATATGAGGGTATTCTTCAGGGTTTGAAAAATCACCTTCTAAAGCAGCGGCGTTCAGCCGTGATTCAAACCTCCAATGGCAAGATTACCGAACAAATCAAGGATGTCTTTAGACGAAAGAAACAGGATCAGGGCTAAAAAGCCCTACTCTCGCAGAGTCGGATTATTTATTGTATAATTAATAATTTGTGTCAGCTATGATCCTGGCGAGAATCAGGAGTTGATACTACACTTAATTGGTAATCGGCTCAGATAGTTACGAACAAACTCGTACTAACATTTTTATTTTCAACATCAGACATTGAAGAGTATTAATGGATAATACAAACGAAAACGCAACGTCACCTGTTTCGACCGACGAACAACGTTCTATGCTTAAGGACCTTATTGCCAAAGGCAAAGAACAGGGTTACCTGACTTATACCGAGGTCAATGATCACTTACCTGGTGAAATCGTCGATCCGGAACAAATCGAAGAGATCATCAACATGATCAATGATATGGGTATCGCCGTACATGAAACAGCACCGGATGCCGATGCCCTTTTGATGTCAGACTCAGCCGTGACCGATAGTGAAGAAGCAGCCGAAGAGGCTGCTGCTGCACTTGCTCTGGTCTACAATGAATTTGGTCGTACAACCGATCCCGTACGCATGTATATGCGAGAGATGGGCACCGTCGATCTGCTTACTAGAGAGGGAGAGATCGTCATTGCCAAACGTATTGAAGAAGGTTTGAGTCAAGTTCTTGCAGCATTATCCGACTATCCGTATATCATGGACAAAGTCCTCAATGAATACCAAAAGGTCGAGTCGGAAGAGATCAAGCTTACCGATCTCATCAGCGGATTTTTTGATCCGAATGAAGAAGCTGCCCAACCAGCACCGCGGCCAACTGCAGAAGTCGCAGACGATACCGATGAAGAGGAAGAAGTCGAGGATGCCAATGCCCTTGATCCGGAAGAGGCTCGGAAACGCTTTATTACCATGGCCAAACTCCACGAAAAGGTGCTTGCGTCCACAAAAAAACTGGGCAGGAATCATGAAAAGACCAAGGCCCTGAGAAAAGAGCTTGCTGAACGTTTCCGTGAATTCAAATTCACACCCAAAATGATCGATCGGTTGAACAAGGAAGTCCGTGGAATCGTAGACGAAATCCGCAAACAGGAAAAGGCGATAATGACCGCCTGTACGAAGAGGGCGGGTATGCCGCGTAAGGACTTCATTGCCTCCTTTACGGACAATGAAACAAATCTTGAATGGACTGACGAACTGATTGCCGCAGGTAAACCTTGGTCAGAAAAGATCAAGGAAGAGCAAGAGGTGATCAAGTCTGCCCAGAAACGGCTACTTGCCGTCGAATTGATGTCCAATATGTCCATTCCCGAGATCAAGGACATCAACCGCCGTATGTCTATTGGTGAGGCAAAGGCAAGACGGGCGAAAAAAGAAATGGTTGAAGCAAACTTGCGACTGGTAATCTCGATTGCCAAAAAGTACACCAACCGCGGACTACTTTTCCTGGATCTGATCCAGGAAGGCAACATTGGACTGATGAAGGCAGTAGATAAATTCGAATATCGTCGTGGTTATAAGTTCTCTACCTATGCAACCTGGTGGATCAGGCAGGCAATTACACGCTCAATTGCTGATCAGGCGCGCACTATCCGTATCCCGGTGCATATGATCGAGACGATTAACAAACTCAACCGTATCTCCCGTCAGATCTTGCAGGAAAAGGGGCGTGAACCCACACCCGAAGAGCTGTCTGAACGCATGCAGATGCCTGAAGACAAGGTCCGCAAAGTCTTAAAAATTGCCAAGGAACCCATCTCAATGGAGACACCTATCGGTGATGATGAAGATTCACATCTTGGCGACTTTATTGAGGACACCAATATTCAGGCACCGATCGAATCGGCCACATTCGAAAGTCTATGCAAGACCACGCGCGATGTCCTGGAAGGCTTGACACCTCGGGAAGCCAAGGTTCTGCGCATGCGTTTCGGTATTGGCATGAACACCGATCATACGCTGGAAGAAGTCGGCAAGCAGTTTGACGTAACCCGTGAGCGTATACGTCAGATCGAAGCCAAGGCGCTGAGAAAGCTTCGACATCCTTCACGTTCAGAACAGCTTCGAACATTTCTGGATAATTGATACTGTTCCCGGATCAGGGAAGGTGGCACCCTGATCCGGCTCTTCCAGCATTTCTATCTGTCCGTTATACTTCACTCCTCACATCGGGCCTGTAGCTCAGTTGGTTAGAGCAGTGGACTCATAATCCATTGGTCGGAGGTTCGAGTCCTCCCGGGCCCACCATTTTGTCATCTACAGGCGACATATTCTTCCATTAAACTGCCATTTCATTTTTGCTTCCTTGCACTGGAACAGATCAATTATTTCATCCTGACGTACAATTCACTGATTTCACAAGAGTTCTCTGGACTTTTAAAGGAATTGTCAATTCTCTATTCACACGCTTGTGGTGGCATAGTTGATGCCTGATTATACAGGCAGTCGTTCTTTATCATATTTTTTCGGAGGGTATTACGTTGAGTGAATCAGTTGGGTTAATCGGGAAAGGAATTGAGTTCACAGGAGATATAAACTTCGAAGGAACGCTCAGGATCGAAGGTCAGGTCAGCGGAACGATCAAAGGAGAAACGGGTACCGTTTCAATCGGTGACAGCGGAAATGTCAAAGCTGATATCATTTCCAATATTTGTATTATTGACGGTACACTTGAAGGTGATCTTCAAGCGAAGACAAAAGTGGAAATTACGAAAACAGGTCGCTTGCGCGGGAATGTTATTACTCGTGATCTGGTCATTGCTGAAGGTGCTATTTTTGAAGGCTCTTTGGAAATGGTCAAGGAATCAGGTTTTGCAACGATGCCTGATCGGAACGAGCAGCAGACATTGCAGACAGCCTGAGTTTCCCCATTCACTCTTCCCGGTCAGGATCTGGCCGGGGAACGTTTTGAGCACTGATCCCATCTCAGTTTTAAGGTAAACTTGCAGCCGGAATTTCGCACCGGCTCGCAAGAAAACCGGCCGGTGACGCCTTTTAATTCACCATCTTGATTATTATTCATTCATGAAAGAATCCCTGATCCAAAAACTGGAAAATATTGCTGATCGCAAAATTGAGCTGGAAGGCATGCTTGCCGAACCTGAGATCATCAACGATCAAAACCGATTCCGGAAATTGTCTCGCGAATATGCAGATGTAGAACCTGTTGTTTCCTGCTTTCAGCATTACCGGGAAGCAATAGAAACTCAGAAAAATGCCCGGGAAATGCTCAAGGACCCAGATCCTGAAATGCGTGAGCTGGCGAACGAGGAACTGAAACAAGCCGCGTCAGAGATCGAGAAACTTGAAAAACAACTAAAGATTCTCCTTCTACCCAAAGATCCCTCGGATGACAGCAACCTATTTCTTGAAATACGTGCCGGCACCGGTGGCGACGAAGCGGCTCTATTCGCTGGTGATTTGTTACGGATGTACACCCGTTACGCAGAATCCCAGAACTGGAAAATAGAACCCATTAATGAAAGTATCAGCGAGACAGGTGGATACAAAGAGGTGATTATTCGTATTATTGGTCAAGGTGCCTACTCCAGACTCAAATTCGAATCCGGAGCACACCGGGTGCAACGCGTCCCTGAAACCGAATCACAAGGGCGTATCCATACCTCGGCCTGTACCGTTGCTGTCCTGCCGGAAGTGGATGAAATCGAAGACATCGAAATCAATCCTGCTGATCTGCGTATAGATACCTTTCGTGCATCCGGTGCGGGCGGTCAGCATGTAAACAAAACCGACTCTGCCATCCGAATCACACATTTGCCCACCGGGGTGGTCGTCGAGTGTCAAGATGAACGCTCACAGCATAAGAACAAGGCACATGCGATGAACCTGCTGAAATCAAGACTGCTCGCTGCCGAACGGGAAAAACAGCAAACAGAGCAGGCAGAAAACCGTCGTAACCTGGTCGGGAGTGGCGACCGTTCGGAAAGGATCCGAACTTACAACTACCCACAGGGACGCGTCACCGATCACCGCATCAATCTGACCCTTTACAAGCTTGACCAAATTATGGAAGGCGACCTCGATCTCATCATTGAACCCCTGATCCAAGAACATCAGGCCGATCTGATCGCATCCCTGTCAGAAACATGATGACGGTATCGGCCCTGATTGAACTTGGCCGCAAATCTCTGATCCATTCCGACACCGCACTGCTCGATGCTCAGGTCCTGCTGTGCCATGTCCTCGGTGTCGATCGCAGCTATCTTTACAAGGCCCCAGAGGAGAAAGTTCCTGATCACGTCCGACAAGCCTATCAGAAACTGGTTAATCAAAGACAACAGGGTGTACCGGTTTCATATCTCACAGGCAACAAGGAATTCTGGTCATTGGATTTGAAAGTAGACAAGTACACCCTTATCCCGCGACCGGAAACAGAACTGCTGGTCGAGATCGCTCTTGAAATAATCCATCAACAGTCTATCCGTTCAATTGCTGACTTGGGAACAGGAACAGGAGCCGTTGCGTTGGCCCTGGCATCAGAGATCAGAAAAGATTTCCCTGACTGTTCAATCATTGCAACGGATATTTCTCCAGAAGCTCTAGAAATTGCTAAAGAGAACATGGAGAACTTAGAAATTAACAATCTCATCCTCAAACAAGGTAACTGGTGCAAGGCACTGGATGACACAAGGCTCGATCTGATCGTCAGCAACCCGCCCTATATCGCTGAAAACCATTCTTGCCTAAAAGAAGGTGATGTAAGATATGAACCGATGCTGGCATTAAAAAGCGGTAGTGATGGTCTCAATGCCATCCGCGAGATTATCCATACGGCTCCTGAGCATTTGAACCCGGGAGGTTGGTTGCTACTCGAACATGGTCACGATCAGAAACAAGCGATACACGAACTACTGGGAAGAGAGGATTTCCATAAAGTGGAGACTCGCAGGGACTATGCTGGTCTGGACAGAGTAACCCTGGCACAGGTACGACAATGATGAGCCGATCCGATTGGAAAAAACGGATACAGAAAGCTTGGCAAGAGATTCCAACAGGCTGGGAAACCCACGTTCAGCATGCCTATGCTGCTCGTTATTTATTCCGCCAGAAGAAAGCCGACAAGAATGATCGCAGACGTCACTGGCAACAGTATCTCGATCCATGAAAGACGAACAGCTCCTCCGTTACAGCCGGCAGATTATGCTGCCGGAACTGGATGTTGCAGGCCAGCAGGCATTGCTCGATGCCACAGTAATGATCATGGGTCTGGGCGGTCTCGGATCACCGGCATCCATGTATCTGGCCGCAGCAGGTGTGGGTCACTTGGTACTGGTCGATTTTGACACCGTGGAGCTGTCGAATCTACAGCGTCAAATCGTTCATGTCACCGCAGATACCGGTCGCCCCAAGGTTGAGTCTGCCCGTGATCATTTACATGCATTGAACCCTGATTGCGAAATCACCTTGATTAATAAACTTCTCGTGGAGAAGGAGCTCCGCGAAGAGATTGAAAAAGTCGATGTGGTTGTCGATGGTAGCGACAATTTCCAGACTCGATTTCTGGTCAACAAAGCCTGTGTCAAAACACAAAAACCGCTCGTTTCCGGAGCGGCAATCCGCTTTGAAGGTCAGATCAGCACCTTTGATCAACGTGAAATGGAGAGCCCGTGCTACCAATGCCTCTACAACGATGAAACAGCCATCAACGAAACCTGTAGTGAAACTGGTGTCATTGCACCTCTACTTGGGATCATTGGTTCCTTACAGGCTCTCGAAACGATCAAGCTAATCACAGAAACAGGTAACCCTTTGATCGGCCGTCTGCTTCTTTTCGACGCCATGAGAAGTGAGTTTCAGGTGATGCGATTTCGCAAGGATCCCGCATGTCCCGTCTGTGGTAAGCACCAATTATGAGTCACTACCAATTCAGATTTCCCCAAAGCCTGATGGGGCATATAGTGGACCATGCACTTGAGACACCAGAGATCGAAGTATGTGGACTGATCGCGGCAAGAATGAGTGAAGTCAGCAGTGTCTACCGCATCCCAAATGTTGCTAAGGACCAAACCATTTCTTTCTTTATGGAGCCACAGGCCCAGATTGCTGCGTTAAAGACCATGCGCAAGTATGGAGAACACCTGTGTGGAATCTATCATTCACATCCTGCCAGCGATCCTCTCCCTTCGAAAAAGGATCTCGAAGAAGCTGCCTACCCCCACACGCTCTATCTCATTGTTTCTCTGAAGAACGGGAAACCCGAACTGGGCTCCTTTCTGTTTGACGGGAAAGGCTTTCGCACAGTTGAATTGCAGATTGTCTGATCCCAATTTATTCCAACCACTTCTCAAGCAGGCAACCCATCTCCTCCACTGTCATTGGAGGTTTGGCCGTTTCAAACCAAAGGACGGACTGGGCTGCAATCATTTCTGCTAATGCCCTGCCATTGGTCAGCCCGGAATCATCCCGGCAGGCATCCGGCTCTTTAGAAAGAATGTTGAGAGCCGCACCCAAAACCTTTTCCCGATCACTGGACCGACTGCCGGGAACGACACTGGCACGATCGGGAGTCTCTGGCAGGGTCATTTCAGGCACAGGTTTTTTTACCACATTCAGTACGAATTGCATGAGACTGTCCAATGCATCAGGAACCGTGATCCCGGTTTCTATTAGCCAGCGATAATAGCTGGCTGATTCCACACGCCATTTCTCAGGTGGATCATACAGATTGCTAACGGCAGGCCCTGCGCCTTCCGAGGACAACGCTTTCAGGCTGTTCCAAGCCTTCTGCGCTTGCTCAGTAAACCCTTCAATCGCGATAAAAGTGTCTTTCTCGTCCGGATCCAACCCTAACGCCAGTGGAAGAGCCTGATCCCGTAACAACCACTCATCCTGTTTGATCCATTTCTCAAAGATCTTTTGCTGGTAAAAGGGATCCTTTTGTTGCTCTTCCGTAATACGATCCTGCACAATACCGTTCAAATGCTCTATCGCCTGAAGTAGTTTTTCCGTCAGGTTACTCATTCAATCTCTCCAAAACTTATCCTGAAAAGTTGTACAATAGACTACCCTAAATTTTACTGATCAGACATGCAAATCATTATTTCACCAGCTAAAACTCTGGATTTTGAGACAAAACCAAAAATTTCTGAATATACCCAACCTGAGTTTCTGGAACAGAGTTGTGAGTTGGTTGATCAACTGAAACAGCTCACACCAGATGACCTTGCCTCACTGATGAAGCTCAGTGATAAACTGGCATTACTTAATTACGAACGTTATCAAAGCTGGCGTACTCCCTTTACGCCTGAAAATTCCAAACAGTGTGTTTATGCGTTCAAGGGTGACGTCTATACCGGACTGGAAGTGGCGAGCTTGGATAAGGCAGACATCGATTTTGCCCAGAACCATCTCAAGATCCTCTCTGGCCTGTATGGACTGCTGAGGCCGCTGGATCTGATCCAGCCATATCGTCTCGAAATGGGGACGCCACTCAAAAACCCGAGAGGTGATAATCTATATCGGTTTTGGGGAAACCTGATCACACAGAAACTAAATGACTCCCTCGAAGAAAACCCTGTATTGATCAATCTTGCGTCCAACGAATATTCCAAAGCGGTCAATTTTGATAACCTTGATGCTGACGTCATCACACCGATATTCAAAGACAAGAAAAATGACGAATACAAACTGATCAGCTTTTATGCAAAAAAAGCCCGTGGTCTTATGAGCCGATTCATCATCACTCATCGGATCACCAAACCCGATCAGATCAAGGCATTTGATCTGGCCGGGTACCGATTCAGTCCCTCCCTCTCAAAAGAAAGAGAATGGGTATTTACTCGTGATGCGCCAGCATGAACCAGCTTTCAAGATTCGTCACTTTTAGCCAATGCATCCAGACAGCGAATGACCTCGAAGCTGGCCTCCTCCATTTCCTTAATCTTCTCCACACCTTCATCTTCCAAGCCTTCATAGTAGAAGTTGATTGCGGCCACGCCCGCCTCATGCACCTTTTGATGGGGTTTCTCGAGCTCCTGAAAGGCGCGTGTATTTCCAAAGGCTTCTTTACCAGCACCGGCATACCATTTGCCAAGACGGCAGTCGGTATGAAGCGCAAAATCTTTTGCAGTTTTGTCTGAGAGGCCCATAAAAATTTGATAAATACCAAACTTGTAGATCAGATGATCGATCTTCGCCAGCTCGGCAAAACTGTATATCGCACTCCGTGCGATCGCATCCTCCATTTCTGAGGAGATGGCGATGAGGCTTTTCATGTTTTGGGTTGCTTCTTCCGTGATCACACTCAGTCCATCCGATTCTTCGATGACTTTATCCATCTGCGCCTTGGCTTCCTGGGTGTCTGTCTGGATGATCGTGACCAGTTCTTCAATCTCGTTGGTTGCTTCACTGGCGCGTGCCGCCAAATTTCTGACTTCATCAGCGACCACTGCAAACCCACGCCCCATCTCACCTGCCCTGGCCGCTTCGATCGCTGCATTTAATGCCAGCAGATTGGTTTGTTCTGAAATCGCCTTGATCATATTCACAATACCACCAATATCTTCCGCTCTCTGGCTCAATTCAGACACCTTGACTGAAGTCGTTGCGGTATCTTCCGTCATACGGTGCAGTTTCCTTGCCATGCTCTCGACGGACTCTCCCGTCGTCGCCGAAATCTTTCCAGCATCGACTGCAAGGGAGGACTTGCTCTCCATATCCGATGCAATGTCGCTCAGTGAGCCTTGAACAGACAACAATGAATCATTGAATAGTTGCATGTTCTTATAGATTTTTTCCTTGGTATAATGCCTCGAATGAGAGTCGTCAGCCACTGTTGACACATTGGCTACCAGAGTTCTCAAACTGTCTCTCTCTTCGATCACGTCTGCAAGTTCTGCACGTAAGCGTTCCAGTTCCTGATTCTCTTCGGAATTTTTGCTAGTCTGTTGTCTTTTACCAAATCCAAACATATGATTTCCCTTACAATTGATAACTGAACTTTTGTAGTTTTCATCAAGCAATAACCGTTCCTGTTTTTAACCCAGAGGTATTCAATGGCTCAATACGTTTTTTCCATGAACCGCGTCAGCAAGACGGTTCCACCAAATCGGACCATCCTGCGAGACATCTCACTCAGTTTCTTTCCCGGTGCAAAAATCGGTGTTCTTGGCCTAAACGGAGCCGGGAAGTCGAGCCTGCTCCGAATCATGGCGGGAATAGATAAGGAGTTTGATGGTGAGGTAATTCCCATGAAAAACCTCAAGATTGGGTATCTGCCACAAGAACCTCAACTCGATCCTGCCAAGGATGTCAGGCGCAATATCGAGGAAGGTATTGCTGAAATCGCTAATCTTCTCGTACAGTTCGATGAAATCAATGCCCGTTTTGCAGAACCCATGAGTGATGCAGAAATGGCTGAACTACTTGAGAAACAGGCAGAGGTCCAAGCTGCTATTGATGCCGCCGGTGCCTGGGAATTGGATCGAATGCTGGAGATGGCTGCCGATGCACTTCGACTGCCACCCTGGGATGCGGATGTCACTAAGCTGTCCGGTGGAGAAAAACGGCGCGTCGCATTGTGCAAATTACTACTCTCCTCACCGGATTTATTGCTTTTGGATGAGCCAACCAATCATCTCGATGCAGCTTCAGTAGCCTGGCTCGAACGCTATCTTGAGGAATTTCCCGGTACAGTCATCGCAGTAACTCATGATCGCTATTTCCTCGACAATGTCGCCGGCTGGATCCTTGAGCTCGATCGTGGCTACGGTATCCCATGGGAGGGCAACTATTCTTCCTGGCTGGAACAGAAGGAACAACGACTTGAACATGAGGAGAAACAGGAACGCGCTCATCAAAAAGCCATCAAGGCAGAACTTGAATGGGTTCGTTCTGGAGCAAAAGGTCGTCACGCTAAAAGTAAGGCGCGTCTGCAACAATTCGAAGAGCTTAACTCCAGGGAATTCCAAAAACGAAACGAAACCAATGAGATCTATATCCCGCCCGGGCCCCGTTTGGGCGATCTTGTCGTTGAAGCTGAAAATCTCAAAAAGGCCTACGATGGAAAACTTTTGTATGAAAACCTAAGTTTCTCCCTGCCACCGGGTGGAATTGTCGGTATTATCGGGCCCAATGGTGCAGGGAAAACCACACTCTTTCGACTCTTGACACAACAAGAACAGCCCGACGCTGGACAGATCCGGATCGGTGAAACGGTAAAATTCGCTTATGTAGATCAGAGCCGTGATTCTCTTGATGACAATAAAACAGTCTGGGAAGAGATCTCCGATGGCCAAGATGTTATCAGGGTTGAAAACTATGAATGTCCTTCAAGACGCTATGTAGGTCGTTTCAACTTCAAAGGCGGGGATCAGCAAAAGAAAATAGGCCAGCTTTCCGGTGGAGAACGAAACCGGGTTCATCTCGCAAAAATGCTTCGATCAGGAGGTAATGTTCTACTGCTGGATGAGCCAACTAATGACTTGGATGTTGAAACACTACGCGCACTAGAAGAGGCTCTTCTCAATTTCCCTGGTTGTGCCGTCATCATATCCCATGACCGTTGGTTCTTGGATCGAATCGCTACCCACATACTTGCTTTTGAGGGAGATAGCCAAGTGACCTGGTTTGAAGGAAACTATTCTGATTATGAGAAGGATCGAAAAAAACGACTGGGAGATGAAGCCGATCAACCTCACAGGATCAAATATCGTCCTCTCTCCACCTAGGCATCAATAAAAAAGCCGGTATAAAACCGGCTTATTTCAAGATCGTTCATAAAGAAGAGTTATTCTTCGACCTCTTCCTCATTTACTTGCGGCCGATCGACCAGTTCCACAATTGCCATCGGTGCTGCGTCCCCTGCCCGAAATCCACATTTCAGAATCCGTAGATAACCACCTGGACGATTTGCATATCGAGCCCCAAGCTCATCGAAGAGTTTGGCGACCATTTCCTTGTCACGAAGCCGGGCAAACGCCAAGCGCCTATTAGCGACGGTGTCTTTCTTTGCGAGAGTGATCAATGGTTCTGCAACTCGCCGCAACTCTTTAGCCTTGGGCAAGGTCGTTTTGATCATTTCATGGCGAAACAAGGACGCTGCCATGTTCTTGAACATAGCCTTGCGATGACTGCTTGTTCTGTTTAAGTGTCGTCCACTTTTCAAATGACGCATCTTCGTAATTCCTTATGAGCTACTTACGTTTGAAATTAAGTCCTTCGGAGGCCAGTTCTCCAGGCGCATTCCGAGAGAGAGCCCCCTTTGAGCGAGAACACTCTTGATTTCTGTGAGAGATTTTTTACCCAGGTTTGGAGTCTTCAAAAGTTCGACTTCCGTTCTCTGGATTAAATCACCGATATAGCAAATACTCTCAGCCTTCAGACAGTTAGCAGATCGGACTGTCAATTCCAAATCATCAATTGATCGAAGTAGAATGGGATCAATCTCGACCTCTTCCTCTTCTTCTTCCTTGACCGGTTCAATTGTGCTCAAATCAACAAAAACTGAGAGCTGATCGAGAAGGATCTTCACTGCTGTTTTTAAAGCTTCTTCGGGATCTATCGCACCATTGGTTTCGATCTCCAGAACCAATCGGTCCAGATCGGTACGCTGATCTACCCGGGCACTCTGCACTTCATAGGCAACCCTGTGAATAGGACTAAATGATGCATCAAGCTTGAGATTGCCAATCGCTTGATCACTTTCATCACCAGCTACCTGCAAAGCTGCAGGTACATAACCTCTGCCTTTTATGACTTTCATTGTCATATTCAGTTCTGAGCCTTCATGCAGGGTAGCAATATGATGATCCTTATTGACAATTTCGATGTCATGATCGACTGCAATATCACCTGCTGTCACCTGAGCAGGCCCCTTTACATTCAAAGTGATCGTAGCCTCATCCTTCGCATGCATAGCGATAGCAAGTCCTTTCAGGTTCAACAAGATGTCTGTCACATCTTCCTGTACACCTTCTATCGTCGTGTATTCATGCAATACACCCTCAATTTCTGCTTCAACGACCGCAGAACCCGGGATGGAAGAGAGTAAAACCCTGCGGAGAGCATTACCTAATGTATGCCCGAAACCTCTGTCAAGAGGTTCAAGAACGATCTTTGCACTTTTATCACTGATGAAATCTACATCAACAATACGTGGTTTTAAAAATTCCGTAGCGGAAGTGGCCATAAGGTAATCTCCTAACCAGTATTATTTAGAATACAATTCGACAACAAGCGATTCATTGATGTCTGCCGGCAAATCACTTCTTTCAGGAACTGATTTGAATACACCTTCCATCTTTTTTGTATCGATTTGCATCCATTCCGGAAACCCGAACTGTTCAGCTATTGCCAGAGAATCTTGGATTCGCACTTGGTTACGGCTCTTTTCCCTAACGGAAATAACGTCGTCCGGTTTAACTTGGTAAGAGGGAATATTGACCGTCTGGCCATTAACCAAGATCGCCTTGTGCGTGACCAGCTGCCGCGCCTCGGCACGCGTGCTGCCGAATCCCATTCTATAGACAACATTATCAAGACGACATTCCAACAGTTTCAGAAGGTTTTCGCCTGTCGATCCCTTGATACGCGAAGCCTTTTTATAATAATTTCTGAATTGTCGCTCCAGAACACCATACATTTGTCTCAGTTTCTGCTTTTCACTCAACTGAAGAGCATAATCAGACATTCTACGTTGTCTGTTATCACCATGCTGTCCAGGTGGCTTCTCTAGCTGGCATTTTGATTCCAGAGGCCTTGCTCGACTCTTCAGAAAAAGGTCAACACCATGCCGTCTACTTAATTTACACTTTGGTCCTATGTATCTCGCCATATCAGGAATCTACTCTATACTCTTCGTTTCTTTGGTGGCCGACATCCATTATGTGGAATCGGTGTCACATCGGTAATGCTGCTGATTTTAAAACCGGCATTGTTCAAGGCACGCACTGCGGAGTCACGTCCCGGACCCGGTCCTTTGATAAAGACATCCAAATTCTGAATGCCATATTCATTCATTGTGTCGGTCAACCTCTCAGCAGCAACCTGGGCAGCAAATGGCGTACTTTTTCTTGATCCACGAAAGCCGCTCCCACCCGCAGTCGCCCAAGCAAGGGTATTGCCCTGCCGATCGGTAATAGTAATAATGGTATTGTTGAATGAAGCATGAACATGAACAGCTGCATCAACAACCGTTCTTTTGATTCGCTTTTTAGCTCGTCCTGGTGACTTTGCCATATTTTATAAAACCTAAATTAGATAGTTATTTACGGATTGGTTTTCTTGGACCTTTTCGGGTTCTCGCATTTGTTTTGGTACGTTGGCCACGCACAGGCAATCCACGCCGGTGCCGAATGCCTCGGAAACAACCGAGGTCCATCAGCCGTTTAATATTCATGGAGACTTCCCTTCGAAGATCACCCTCAACCTCATATTCACTCACTGCATCGCGGAGTTTCTCGAGCTGCTCTTCGGTCAGATCCCTGATCTTTTGATCAGTTGGAACACCTGACTTTTTACAAATTTCCTTGGCGCGACTTTTGCCAATACCATAGATATAGGTCAATGCTATTACAGTGTGTTTCTGATCTGGGATATTTACCCCTGCAACACGAGCCATTATTTATCGTCTCCTAACCTTCTGTTTCGCGCAGAAAAGGCGCTGAATTCTATTCTTATATTCGATCATGATCAAGGTCTTAACCCTGTCTCTGTTTATGTCTGCCATCTTTACAGATCACGCGCACGATGCCATTACGGCGGATGATCTTGCAATTTCTACACATTTTCTTAACTGATGCTCTTACTTTCATATCAAAACCTCTTTAAAACCTATCGGCCGTAACCTTTCAAATTGGCTTTTTTCATCAAACCTTCGTACTGATGTGACATCAAATGTGACTGTACCTGGGCCATGAAATCCATTACAACAACAACAATGATCAGTAACGATGTGCCCCCAAAATAGAATGGAACGCTGAACTTTAATATCAGAAACTCCGGGAGCAAACAAACCAGAGTAATATAAATCGCACCGGCCATTGTTAAACGGGTCATCACACCATCGATATATTTCGCTGTTTGTTCACCTGGCCTAATTCCTGGAATAAATGCCCCTGATTTTTTTAGATTCTCTGCTGTCTCCCGTGGATTAAACACCAACGCGGTATAGAAGAAACAAAAGAAGACAATTGCTGCCGCATAAAGCATGACATAAAGCGGCTGACCAGGTGAAAGTGTCGTACTGAGATCTTTTAACCACCCCAGCCCTTCTTTGCTACCGAACCATCCTGCTATCGTACTCGGGAAGAGAATGATACTTGATGCAAAAATCGGTGGAATCACACCTGCCATGTTCAATTTAAGAGGCAGATGACTGGTTTGTCCACCGTACATTTTCCTGCCCACCTGCCTTTTTGCATAATTGACAGTGATTCGTCTTTGCCCACGCTCGACAAAAATGACAAAAGCAGTTACGAGCAGTGCCAAAGCAAAGAGCCCGAACACCATCAACCAATGTAACTCGCCAGTTCTAGCCAGTTCGAGCGTTCCTCCGATAGCTGCTGGCAGTCCGGCAACGATACCAGCAAAGATGATCATCGAAATACCATTCCCAATACCACGCTCGGTAATTTGCTCACCCAACCACATCAAAAAAAGAGTCCCCGTGACTAACGTCGTGACAGCCGTAATACGAAAGGCTATTCCTGGATCAATCACCAAGCCCAGCCCGTTGACTGACTGACCTTCAAGGGCAATTGCAATGCCAATTGCCTGGAATGTTGCGAGAACGACTGTCCCATAACGAGTGTATTGAGTGATTTTCCTGCGTCCAGCTTCTCCCTCTTTTTTAAGCTGCTCAAGCTTCGGGTGCACGACTGTCAGAAGCTGCATAATAATTGAAGCTGAAATATAGGGCATAATCCCCAATGCAACGACAGAAAATCGTTTCAAAGCACCACCAGAGAACATGTTGAACATGTCCAGGATGGTTCCTTTCTGCTGTTCAAACAATGCGGCCAAGGCGTAAGGATTTATTCCGGGAACGGGTATGTGCGTGCAAATACGGAAAACAACCAAAGCACCGATCAGGAAAAGCAGACGCTGTTTCAACTCAGAAACTTCACCGATAGCGGATATCCCACCTGGCATAGCAGCCTGTTGTTTTTTCTTTTTTGAAGCCACTTAATCTTCCAGTTTTCCGCCTGCAGCTTCTATTGCAGCTTTCGCTCCTTTTGTTGCTGCAATCCCTTTCAATGTAATCGCCTTCTTGATTTCGCCAGACAAGATCACCTTGACATGCTTAATATTGTTTGAAATCAGATCAGCCTTCTTCAACGCATCGATATCGATAATATCAGTATTGGCAAGTTCTAGTTCATTCAGCCTAATCTCTGCCTTTGAGAGCGACTTTCGAGAGGTGAAACCAAACTTCGGCAGTCGCCGCTGCAGAGGCATCTGTCCACCTTCGAAACCAACCTTGTGATAACCGCCAGAACGCGAATGCTGTCCTTTATGGCCTCGTCCACAGGTCTTGCCTGATCCAGAACCAATGCCACGACCGACTCTTTTCCGTGATCGTCTTGAACCTTGTGCGGGTTTAATAGTGTTAAGTCGCATTTAAACTTCCTCAACCTGTAACAGGTATGAAACCTTGTTGATCATGCCACGATTTTCAGGCGTATCGCTGACGACAACACTGTGTCTGATCCGCCTCAATCCGAGTCCGTGCACACAAGCCTTATGTGACGTCCTCCGGCCATTCAGGCTTTTGATTAATGTAACTTTCAGTTCGTTTTGTTTGGCCATGATTATTCCGTAATTTCATCCACCGATTTACCACGCTTGGTGGCATAGTATTCGGGGTCTTTCATCTCAACAAGCCCTTTAATGGTTGCTCTGACCACATTGATGGGATTATTCGATCCAATACATTTGGCCAGAACATTATTTACACCAACAGCCTCAAAAACTGCACGCATAGGTCCACCGGCAATAATTCCGGTACCTTCTGAAGCAGGGCGCATATGAATTTTTGCAGCTCCAAATTCGGCTGTTATGGGATACTGAAGAGTCCCGTCTTTAAGTGGGACGGTTTTCATATTCCTTCTTGCATTTTCCATTGCTTTCTGTATCGCTACAGGAACCTCACGAGCCTTGCCTCTACCAAAGCCTATTCGACCTTCCCCATCACCAACAACAGTCAAAGCTGAGAAACCAAAAATTCGACCGCCTTTTACCACCTTGGCAACACGGTTCACGTGAACCAGTTTCTCGATATAACCTTCACCCTGATCTTTACTAGCTGCCATAATCTTGTAACCTTATTCTAGAATTTGAGCCCGGCCTCACGTGCAGCATCAGCCAACGCTTTAACACGACCGTGGTACTTATAGCCGGATCGATCAAAAGCTACCGTCTCAATGCCGGCTTGTCTGCAACGTTCGGCGATAGCGGTACCTACCTTTATTGCCGCCTCGATATTTCCACCATTATTGACTTCGGAACGTAACGACTTATCCACTGTTGAAGCACTGGCGAGAACTCTACCACCTTCAGGAGTAATCACTTGAGCATAGATATGCCGCGGTGTTCTATGCACAGTCAATCTGTGGGCTCCCAATTCCCTTATTTTTGCTCGTGCCTTGACGGAGCGTCTCATTCTTGAAGCTTTTTTATTCATCATTTCACCTAGGCTTTCTTGGCTTCCTTACGGACAATCACTTCATCCGCATACTTTATACCCTTACCTTTATAAGGTTCTGGTTTTCTATAGTTGCGGATCTCTGCAGACACTTGTCCAACCTTCTGTTTATCGATGCCCTTGACAACAATCTCTGTCTGGCTCGGCGTTTCAATAGTAATTCCCTCAGGAATTTCATAGTTTACTGGATGAGAAAAACCCAGTGTCAGATTGAGCACTTTCCCCTGCACCTGTGCGCGATAACCGACACCGTTGATTTCCAGTTTCTTTTCAAACCCCTCGGTAACTCCGGTAACCATGTTCTGTAGCAAGGACCGCGTTGTTCCAGCTAAGGCATTCGCCTGCTTGGAAGAATCATTGGCAGAGACCTTGAGCACTTCTTCTTCCTGTACAACCTTGACCAAGTCATGGATGACGTAAGTCAATGTTCCCTTTGAACCTTCAACCGTAACCTTCTGCCCTTCAAGATTGAACTTGACGCCTGAAGGTAGTGATACTGGATTATTCGATATCCTGGACATTGTTAGATTTCCATTAATAAACTGCGCAAATTACTTCACCACCGATACCACGTTGACGTGCAGCTCGATCCGTCATTACACCTTGAGAAGTTGAAATAACAGCGATGCCGTAACCACCTTGGATTTGAGGCAGATCTTCGCTTCCACAATATACTCGTCGGCTAGGTTTACTGATTCTCTTGATCGAATCAATAACTGGTCGATCATTTACATATTTCAATTCAATCGTCATTACAGGCTTGCCATCGACGATATCAGTTGTGCAATCAGCAATATACCCCTCTTCTTTCAAGAGGTTTGCAATTGTGACCTTTTTAGTGGATGCCGGCATGGTTACGACCTTTTTTAAGGCGCTTTGACCATTGCGGATCTGGGTCAACATATCTGAAATAGGATCTTGCATACTCATATTGATATTTCCGTTCCGGTTTCTGCAAATTTACCAACTGGCTTTGACAAGTCCTGGCACATCGCCTCTCATTGCAACTAAACGCAACCGATTTCTTGCCAGTCCGAACTTTCGATAGTAGCCATGTGGGCGGCCCGTGATCTGGCACCGGTTTCTCATTCTTGACGGACTTGAATCCCTTGGTAATTTCTGTAGAGCAACTCGCGCCTTGTTTCGCTCTTCTTCAGTCAGACTCATATCAACCGCCATTGCTTTTAGCTGTTTACGCTTTTCAGCATATTTTTTTACAAGTCGAGCACGTTTTCGCTCTCTGTTTACCATGGATACCTTTGCCATAAGAAACTTTACTCCAAACCTTTTATGTTCTGATTGGGAAGTTAAATGCACGCAATAATGCCCGGCCTTCCTCGTCAGTCGTTGCCGATGTTGTTATACAAACGTCAAGACCGCGAATTGCATCGATCTTGTCATAATCAATCTCAGGAAAGATGATCTGTTCTTTCACGCCGAAAGAATAATTTCCACGGCCATCAAATGATTTATTACTCAGTCCTCTGAAATCCCTGATTCGAGGGATCGCGATCGTTATCAGCCGATCCAAAAACTCATACATACGTTCACGACGGAGAGTAACTTTCACTCCATTTGGCCAGCCTTCGCGGATTTTGAAGTTGGCAACTGATTTCTTTGCTTTAACCACTACAGGTTTCTGCCCAGAAATCAGGGCAAGATCATTCACTGCATGCTCAATTACTTTTTTATCACTGACCGCTTCACCAAGCCCCATGTTAAGTGTAATTTTTGTAATCTGGGGAATCTGCATATTGCTCTTGTAACCAAACTCATCTTGCAATTTGGGCACAATCTTTTCTTTATAAACCTGTTGTAATCTAGCCATGTCTAAACCTGTCAAATATCGACGACTTCGCCGTTGGATTTGAAATATCTTACTTTCTTGCCATCTTCAAGTATCTTGAAACCAACCCTGTCCGCCTTCTTTGTGGCTGGATTATAAATAGCAACGTTACTTACATGAATCGGTGCTTCTTTTTCAATAATTCCGCCAGGCTCACCAATCTGTGGGTTTGGACGAACATGTTTCTTGATGAGATTCACATTCTCAACGATCACCTTATCTCCCGGAAGAACACGCCGAACCGTACCCCTGGCTCCTCTATTCTTGCCAGTCAGAACAACAACGTCATCACCTTGTTTAATCTTTCTCATAATTGCCTAACCTAAAGTACTTCCGGAGCCAGTGAAACAATACGCATAAACTTATCCCCCCTAAGCTCACGTGTCACAGGCCCAAAGATACGTGTTCCAACAGGATTCATCTGTTTGTCAAGCAGTACTGCGGCGTTACCATCAAAGCGTATGAGTGATCCATCCGGGCGTCTGACACCTTTACGTGTGCGTACGACAACGGCATTAAACACGTCTCCTTTTTTCACCTTGCCACGTGGTATCGCTTCCTTTACCGTGACCTTGATGATATCTCCGATACCAGCGTAGCGTATGCCTGAACCACCAAGCACCTTGATACACATCAATCGGCGCGCACCGCTATTATCTGCGGCATCGAGCATTGACTGCATCTGTATCATTTAATTTCTCCGTTTCTAAATTGCAGGAATAAAACCCGCGTTCAAAAAAAATCAATGTCAAAACAACCGTTAAAGTTGTGCAGCTTTTTCGACTATTTTTTGTAGTCGCCAGGTTTTATGCTTTGAAAGAGGCCGACATGATTCAATCGCAACTGTATCCCCAATATTACATTCATTGTTTTCATCATGTGCCATCAGTTTTGTTGACCGTTTGACATATTTTTTGTACAACGGATGCATTACCTGACGCTCAACTTTGACGGTAATTGATTTGTCCATCGCATTACTGACAACCTGACCTATAACCACTTTGGTATTTTTAATTTCTTCAGTCATGATCAACTACCGGCTTTCATTTCGTTTAAAATAGTCTTCACTCTGGCAATATCCTTCCGCAGTTTTTTAAACATATGAGGACGGCTTGCCTGTCCTGTACCCTTCTGCATTCGTAAACTGAACTGCTCTTTACGTAAATCAAGAAGCAGATTCTGCAATTCTTCAGGTTTCTTTGACCTTAATTCTTTGACTTCCATTACAGTACAGTCCTGGATGTAAATGTTGTTCTCACAGGAAGTTTCGCAGCTGCCAACCTCAAAGCCTCTCTTGCAATGGGTTCTGCAACCCCTTCCATTTCGTATAACACCTTGCCGGGCTGAACTTCAGCAACCCAGTATTCAACGTTTCCCTTACCTTTACCTTGCCTTACTTCCAGTGGTTTTTTGGTAATCGGCTTGTCTGGAAAGATTCTGATCCAGATTTTTGCACCACGTTTTACATGCCGTGTGATCGCACGTCGGCCCGCCTCGATCTGACGAGAAGTGATTCGTCCGCGAGTAGTTGCTTTGAGACCATATTCTCCAAAACTAACTCTATTTCCACGGAGAGCAAGGCCACGGTTTCTTCCCTTCTGTTGTTTTCTGAACTTTGTCCTTTTAGGCTGAAGCATCTACGCTCTCCTGATTACCCTGCTTTATTACTTTCTTCACTTGAGACAGGATCGTCAGTTTCTATTTTGTCGACGATCTCACCTTTGAATATCCAAACCTTGACACCTAGAATCCCGTAAGTGGTCAAGGCCTCTGCTGTTCCATAATCAATGTCAGCACGTAGTGTGTGTAATGGCACTCTTCCTTCCCTATACCACTGTGTTCTGGCGATTTCAGCACCATTCAGTCTACCTGCTACATTGATCCGGATACCTTCAGCGCCCAAACGCATGGCATTTGTCACAGCACGTTTCATAGCGCGGCGGAACATGATACGACGCTCCAGCTGATTTGCAACACCTTCTGCGACAAGATAGGCATCAAGTTCAGGCTTTCTTATCTCTTCCACACTCACGTGAGCGGTAACCCCCATCATTTTTGAGATTTCGTTTCTGAGCATCTCAATGTCTTCACCTTTCTTGCCGATCACAATACCTGGCCTGGCCGTATGGATTATGACCTTGGCATTATTGGCTGGTCTTTCGATCTGAATACGGCTTACAGATGCATGTTTGAGCTTGTTCTGCAGGAATTCTCTAACTTTCAGATCAGTGTTGAGGTAGTCCGCATAGTTTCTGGAGTCAGCATACCAAGTTGAATTCCAGTCTTTTACAATACCCAGTCGGATGCCGGTTGGATGTACTTTTTGTCCCATAGGATTTTCTCTAATCTTGTTCTTGAACGGCCACGGTTATATGGCTAGTTCGCTTTAAAATTCGGTTGCCACGTCCCTTAGCTCTAGCTCTAAAACGCTTGAAAATAGGTCCTTCATCAACATGGATCCTGCTGACAATCAATTCATCAATGTCAGCACCGTTGTTGTGTTCTGCATTGGCTATTGCAGATTCGAGTACTTTTTTAATGATCTTCGCACCCTTTTTTGTACTAAAGGTTAGCGCGTTGATTGCTTGATCAACACTCATACCTCTGATCTGATCAGCTACCAACCTGGCCTTTTGTGCTGAGATTCTTGCATACTTTAATTTTGCTACAGTTTCCACGATTCTTTCCCAATTCTGATCGACTTCAGTATTGCCTCTCGATTATCTCTTTGATTTCTTGTCTGCAATATGGCCACGATAAGTTCGTGTCACCGCAAACTCGCCAAGTTTGTGACCCACCATGTTTTCAGTGATAAATACCGGTACATGTTGACGACCGTTGTGAACAGCAATTGTCAATCCAAGCATGTCTGGCAGGATCATCGATCGTCTAGACCAGGTCTTGATAGGTTTCTTGTCATCCGTTTCTCTAGCCTTATCAATTTTTGCTTGGAGATGATGATCAATAAATGGTCCTTTCTTGATGGAACGTGCCACTGTTGTACTCCTGAATTATCTCTTGTTGCGTCGTCGAACGATCAGTTTGTCAGTTCGTTTGTTCTTTCTGGTCTTCGCACCTTTAGTCGGCATACCCCATGGGCTGACAGGGTGACGCCCCCCAGACGTTCTACCTTCACCACCTCCATGCGGATGATCAACTGGGTTCATGGCTACACCTCGAACAGTTGGTCGAATACCACGCCATCGATTGGCACCGGCCTTGCCCAGTGATCGCAGAGAATGTTCCCCGTTACTGACCTCACCGATTGTTGCCCGACAATCGACCAGAACTTTTCTCATTTCACCGGACCGTAATCTTAATGTCGCATAAGCACCTTCACGTGCAACAAGCTGTACCGATGCACCTGCACTGCGTGCAAGCTGCGCACCTTTCCCGGGTTTGAGTTCAACACAATGTACAGTCGTACCTACTGGGATATTTCTTAGTGGCAAACAGTTGCCCGTTTTGATGGGTGATGAAACACCTGACATGACTTCGTCACCAGTTTTCATCCCTTTAGGTGCAATAATATATCGTTTTTCGCCATCGACATATGTGATTAAAGCGATATGGGCTGTACGATTAGGATCGTATTCGATTCTCTCGACCCTTGCCATTATGTCATCTTTATTACGTTTGAAATCAATAACTCGATAGCGTTGCTTGTGGCCACCACCACGGTGGCGCACAGTGATCCTTCCGTGGTTATTACGTCCTGATTTGCGGGATTGATGTTCCAATAATGGACGATAGGGTTCGCCTTTATGCAGTTCTGGAGTAACAACCCGAACCAGCCCTCTACGGCCAGGTGACGTTGGTTTTGCTTTTACAAGTGCCATTTCAGTAACCTTATCCTTGCTTATTCTGAAGCAATAAATTCTATATCATGGCCTGGTTTCAGACGTACATAAGCTTTTTTTACATCTGATCTCTTCCCAGCCTGGCGTTTGAACATTTTTGTTTTGCCTTTCTGGTTCACAACCTGAACAGAGGCAACCTCTACATCAAACATCATCTCGACCGCTTTTTTTATATCAGGTTTGGTTGCTGTTTTTGCTACATCGAAGACAAACTGGTTCGCAGTATCAGCCAACCTCGCTGTTTTTTCCGAGATCCTCGGCGCTAACAAAATACTGCTCAATTGTTCTTTATTCATGAGTATTTCGCCTCCAGTTTGCTGATGGCATCCTTCGTAACAATGACATTCTTGAAACCAATCAAACTGACAGGATCTATCCCTTCGACATCAACAATGCCAACATGATAGAGGTTGCGTGATGCAAGATACAGGTTTTCAGGGATTTCAGCGGTGATGATAAGAACATCATCTCCAAGACCTAGTTTTTCAAGCCCTGCAACCAGCATTTTTGTTTTCGGTTCAGCAACATCAATGGTATCAATCACATATAACCGATTCTGACGTACTAGTTCTGAAAAGATGCCAGCTATGGCCTTACGGTACATCTTGCGGTTGATTTTCTGTTCATAATTCCTTGGCCTGGCTGCGAAGGCAACACCTCCACTACGCCAGATCGGGCTGCGAATCGTACCTGCCCGCGCACGACCAGTTCCTTTTTGACGCCAGGGTTTGATACCACCACCACGTACATCTGAGCGTGACTTGTTGGCTTTCGTTCCCGCTCTAGCAGCAGCTGAATAGGCAGTTACAACCTGATGGATCAACCCTTCGTTGTAATCTACTGCGAATAGATCGTCAGTGACGGTGACTTTTCCATCTGCTGAGCCTTTTTCATATGAATGTAGATTTAAATCCATCTCAATACCCTTATACGCGTGTTGTACGCTTGATCAGTAAATCACCACCCTTTACTCCAGGTACTGCCCCTTTGACAAGCAGAAGGTTTCTTTCAGTATCAACCCGGACAATTTCTAGATTCTGGATAGTGCGCCTAACGTTGCCCATATGGCCAGACATTTTTTTCCCTTTAAATACTCGCCCAGGTGTCTGACACTGGCCAATAGAGCCGGGCAAACGATGCGCCAGAGAGTTACCGTGTGTCGCATCCTGCGTGGAGAAGTTATGCCGTTTTATGACACCAGCATAACCCTTACCAATTGTTGTTCCAGCAATATCGACTTTCTGGCCTTCTTCGAAAATATCAACCTTGATTTCCTCACCAGGCTTGAGATTTTCGCCTTCTCCCTCATCGAGGCGGAATTCCCACAATCCTCTGCCAGCATCTGTCCCAGCTTTGGCAAAGATACCTGCTTGCGGTTTGTTCACACGGTTTCTGTGTTTGAAACCTGTTGTTACCTGCACCGCACGGTACCCATCTGATTCGGCAGATTTAACCTGTGTGACACGGTTTGGTTCAACCTCAATTACAGTGACAGGAATCGAGACACCATCTTCTGTAAAAATCCGCGTCATCCCGCGTTTTTGTCCTACTAATCCAAGTGACATTTCTTATGACCTTCTTAAAAATCAGTTCAGTTTGATTTGAACATCGACACCCGCTGCCAGATCCAGCTTCATTAGCGCATCAACCGTTTTGTCAGTTGGGCTGATGATATCCAGCAGACGCTTATGCGTTCTGATTTCATACTGATCACGCGCATCTTTGTTGACATGCGGCGAAATCAGCACGGTGAATCGTTCTTTCTTGGTAGGCAAAGGAATTGGACCCTTCACCTGTGCACCGGTACGTTTCGCTGTCTCAATAATCTCCTTGGTCGATACATCAATTAAACGATGGTCGAAAGCTCTGAGACGGATTCGGATGACTTGTTCACTCATTTTTTTTACCTAAGTCTAATTTATCCAGATCACTCAATAATCTTGGAAACAACACCCGCTCCAACAGTCCGGCCACCTTCACGAATCGCAAAGCGTAGCCCTTCTTCCATCGCAATCGGAGCAATCAGTTTGACGGTCATCTTCACGTTGTCCCCCGGCATCACCATTTCAGTCCCTTCAGGAAGCTCCACCGCACCCGTCACGTCCGTCGTCCGAAAGTAAAATTGGGGACGGTAGTTGTTGAAAAAGGGAGTGTGACGTCCGCCTTCGTCTTTCGAAAGAACGTAAACTTCCGCTTCAAAGTGAGTGTGCGGCTTGATCGTCCCAGGCTGCGCCAAAACCTGTCCGCGCTCCACTTCGTCTCGCTTGGTCCCCCGGAGCAAAACGCCTACGTTGTCTCCCGCCTGACCTTCGTCAAGAAGTTTGCGGAACATCTCTACACCCGTGCAGGTGGTGGTCTGGGTTTCACGAATACCCACTATCTCCACTTCGTCTCCTACGTGAATTACGCCCCGCTCAATTCGCCCCGTCACTACCGTGCCTCGGCCCGATATGGAGAATACGTCTTCTATCGGCATGATAAAGGTCCCATCCACTGCACGTTCCGGATCCGGAATGTAGCTGTCCAGCGCAGCCACCAGCTTGTCTATGCTCTGCGTCCCTATTTCGCTGTCGTCGCCTTCCAGCGCCTTCAGTGCAGAGCCGATAATGACCGGGGTGTCGTCGCCAGGAAAGTCGTAGCTGTCCAGAAGTTCGCGGATCTCCATCTCCACCAGTTCCAGTAGTTCTTCGTCATCCACCATGTCGGCCTTGTTCATGTACACAATGATGTAGGGTACACCTACCTGACGAGAAAGAAGAATGTGTTCCCGCGTCTGAGGCATCGGGCCATCCGCCGCCGATACCACCAGTATCGCTCCGTCCATCTGCGCCGCACCCGTGATCATGTTCTTCACGTAGTCCGCATGTCCCGGACAGTCAACATGAGCATAGTGGCGTTTCTCGCTCTCGTATTCCACGTGCGCAGTCGCGATGGTTATCCCTCGCTCTCGCTCTTCCGGGGCGTTGTCTATCTGGTCGTAGGCTTTCGATTCTCCACCAAATTTCTGCGCCTGATGCGTCGTGATCGCCGCCGTCAGGGTCGTCTTACCATGGTCTACATGACCAATTGTGCCGACATTCACATGTGGTTTGCTTCGTTCAAATTTTTCCTTGGACACCTTGATACCCCTTTAACTTATCTAATTTCTTTAAGCCACCAAACTTGTTAATTAGTTAACCATGTTGGTTGATTACTGCGTCCGCAATATTCTGCGGCGCCTCTGCGTAATGTGAGAATTCCATTGTGTAGGTTGCTCTGCCCTGTGTGCTTGAACGCAGTGCAGTGGCATACCCAAACATTTCACTCAATGGAACCTCTACCTTAATTACCTTGCCAGCAGGTGAGTCTTCCGTTCCCTGCAGTATTCCTCGGCGGCGATTCAAGTCACCATTTACCGTGCCGAGATATTCCTCTGGTGTAACAACCTCCACAGACATAATCGGCTCAAGCAATACTGGATCTGCCCGGCTTACGCCTTCTCTGAAGGCCATTGAGCCTGCAACTTTAAAGGCCATTTCTGACGAGTCCACATCATGATACGACCCATCGTAGAGTGTTACCTTGATGTCAACTACCGGATATCCAGCGAGGACACCGTTTTCCATCTGTTCTCGTATTCCTTTTTCAACCGCTGGTATGTATTCCTTGGGAACCGTCCCACCAACGATCTCATTGACAAATTCGAAACCGGCTCCCGCCTCCATTGGTTCGATTTTCAGAATGACGTGCCCATACTGGCCACGACCACCCGATTGTCGAACAAATTTGCCTTCCGCCTTTTCGACTGTCTTTCTTATCGTCTCGCGGTAAGCCACCTGTGGCTTACCAATATTGGCCTCAACCCCAAATTCGCGTCGCATCCGATCAACAATAATATCAAGATGCAGCTCTCCCATCCCCGATATGATCGTCTGACCCGACTCCTCATCTGATCGAACCCGGAAGGATGGATCTTCCTGTGCCAGTTTCGACAAAGCCACCCCCATCTTTTCCTGATCAGCTTTAGTTTTCGGCTCAACAGCGACTGAAATTACCGGCTCCGGGAATTCCATTCGTTCCAGTGTGATTATTTCTTTCAGATCACACAGCGTATCACCCGTTGTTACATCTTTAAGCCCGACTGCTGCTGCGATATCACCCGCTCGAACTTCCTTAATTTCTTCACGGTGATTGGCGTGCATTTGCAGCAAACGGCCAATTCTTTCTTTCTTGTCCTTAATCGGGTTATAGACAGTGTCTCCAGTTGACAAAACCCCGGAATAAACCCGTATAAATGTCAACGTCCCGACAAATGGATCTGTCGCAATCTTGAACGCCAGCGAAGCAAAAGGTGCTTCATCACTTGCAAGACGTTCACCTTCACTCCCATCCTTCAGCTCCCCCTTGATAGGCGGCACATCAATCGGCGAAGGCAGGTATTCGACAATCGCATCCAGCATGGCCTGAACACCCTTGTTCTTGAAAGCCGAACCACAACAAATCAGTACGATTTCGTTATCCAGCGTTCTTTTGCGCAGACCTTTTTTTATCTCTTCATCTGAAAGCTCTTCACCTTCCAGATATTTTTCCATCAATTCATCAGAGGCTTCTGCAGCTGTTTCAACTAGCTTTTCCCGATACCCCTCACATTCTTCCAGCATTGCCTCCGGCACTGCATCCTCTTCGAACTTGGCACCTTGGGTTTCTTCATCCCAGTAAATTGCTTTCATTTTGATGAGGTCTACAACCCCTTCAAAATTTTCTTCAGCACCAATAGGCAGTTGCAACAATATAGGGTTACTTCCCAATCTATCCTTGATCTGCCCGACCACCCGCATAAAATCAGCCCCAGACCTGTCCATCTTGTTCACGAACCCAATTCGTGGGACATGGTACTTGTCGGCCTGCCTCCAGACTGTTTCTGACTGAGGCTCTACACCTCCCACAGCACAAAAAACAGCAACAGCACCATCAAGGACACGTAATGATCGTTCGACCTCGATCGTAAAATCCACATGCCCTGGCGTATCGATGATATTGATGCGATGTTCATCGAAATTTTTATCCATGCCACGCCAAAAGCATGTTGTCGCAGCAGAAGTAATGGTTATCCCTCTCTCCTGCTCCTGCTCCATCCAGTCCATAACAGCAGCGCCATCATGAACTTCCCCTATCTTGTGAGAGATGCCGGTATAAAACAGAATTCTTTCTGTTGTCGTTGTCTTACCTGCATCAATGTGGGCCATAATTCCAACATTACGATACCGCTCTATTGGAGTTTTGCGCGCCACAATCTGCTTCCCCTTTCCCTCTTACCAGCGGAAATGAGAGAATGCCCTATTTGCCTCTGCCATTCTGTGTGTATCTTCCTTCTTCTTGACAGCCGCCCCTCGATTTTCATAGGCATCCATCAATTCTCCAGCTATCCGTAGACCCATGGTCTTCTCACCACGTTTGCGTGCCGCTTCAACCAACCAGCGCATCGCCAGTGCGGTACGCCTGTTGGCGCGTACTTCTACAGGCACCTGATATGTGGCACCACCCACACGGCGCGATTTCACTTCAACCTTAGGCCGGATATTGTCAAGTGCCTGGCTAAAGGCTTCCAGAGGATCGTTCATGCCTTTTTCTTTCATTTGGTCAAGTGCACCATAGACAATCTTTTCGGCAATAGACTTCTTGCCATCTTTCATTACCATATTGACGAACTTGGCCAGTGTTTCGTCTCCGAACTTTGGATCAGGGAGTATAGTTCTCTTAGCAGCAACTCTTCTTCTGGACATGTTTTAACCTGATTTTCCGCTTAATTTTATATTTCTCTGAATTACGACTTGGGTCGTTTGGTTCCATACTTGGAGCGCCCTTTCCTTCTATCAGCAACACCAGCTGTATCAAGCGTACCGCGAACAGTATGGTATCGAACACCGGGCAAGTCCTTGACACGACCGCCTCGTATAAGAATAACCGAGTGTTCCTGTAGATTATGCCCTTCACCACCAATATAAGTGGTAACTTCATAACCGTTTGTCAATCTTACACGGGCAACCTTTCTCATTGCAGAGTTAGGTTTTTTTGGCGTAGTCGTATATACGCGAGTACAAACGCCTCTTCTCTGCGGACAGCTTTCCAGAGCAGGAACCTTGCTCTTAGCCCTCTGGCGCTTACGCGGTTTTCTAACCAGCTGGTTTATTGTTGCCATGCAAATAACTTCCTCAATCTATATGTCTCTTACAAAAAACCATATAGCCTAAAAAAAACTAACCACCGAAATGATGATGTGTTTACACCTTTTCGATGGTCTGAAAAAAATGACAGACTTGGCAAAAGCCAAGCCTGTCAATAAAGAGGCGGAATTGTATTTTCCTTACCGCAACCTGTCAAGGCCAAAGATGATCTTTTTTAGGTAAACACCGAATGTTTCAATGCCCCTGCTATCTCTTCTTCAAGCGCTTTCAGAAGCTGCGTCAAGATCATCGTCAACCTGTGGCGGTTGTTCAATCTTTGTTTCCTCTGATGATCCCTGCCCGTTTTCTTCTGTTGGAACAGCCATCATTTCTGTGAGTTCGTCTGAACGCTTCCGCCGACGATCCTTATGGTAGGCGTATCCAGTCCCTGCCGGGATCAATCGTCCAACAATAACGTTCTCTTTCAGACCTCGTAATTCGTCCTTCTTCCCGTTGACGGACGCCTCAGTCAAGACACGGGTGGTTTCCTGGAACGAGGCTGCTGAAATAAAGGATTCGGTGGCCAGAGATGCTTTGGTAATACCCAACAGCAACTGTCGCCACTTCGCAGGTTGCTTGCCCTCCGCCTTCATACGTTCATTCTCAATCAGGATGGCCTCTTTTTCTATTTGTTCACCTTTTAGGTAGCGAGTATCACCCGGATCCTCAATTTCGACCTTTCTTAGCATCTGGCGCACTATCACTTCAATGTGCTTATCATTGATTTTCACACCTTGGAGCCTGTAAACATCCTGAACCTCATGAACGATATATTCAGCTAGTGCCAAAATACCCTTGAGACGCAAGATATCATGAGCATCCGGAGCACCATCAACAATCATTTCGCCACGTTCTACATGCTCACCCTCAAACACATTGATATGCCGCCATTTCGGGATCAGGGTCTCTGTCTGCTCCCCATTTGTATCGGTAATAATGAGCCGTTGTTTGCCTTTAGTTTCCTTACCGAAACTGACTGTACCGGTTGCCTCTGCCAGAATTGCAGGCTCTTTCGGTTTCCTTGCCTCAAACAGATCGGCAACACGAGGTAGACCACCAGTGATGTCACGGGTCTTGGCTGATTCCTGAAGCAGACGGGCAATGACATCACCGACATTAACTTCCTGTTTGTCATTAACAACAATGACGGCATTGGCAGGTAATGGGTAATGTGCGGGAATCTTTGTGCCTGGAATGTACAGATCCTTTCCTTTTCCATCCACCAATCTAACAGTTGGCTTCAGATCCTTAGCAGCAGCGGGACGCTGTTTCGGATCAGTAACCACCAGACTGGACATACCCGTAATTTCGTCGACTTCGCGTACAACGGTTGTTCCTTCGATGATGTCACTAAATTCGACGATACCTTTTACTTCAGAAATCACTGGATGGGTATGTGGATCCCATGTGGCGACAACCTGCCCTGGTTCAACTTCACTCCCTTCTTTGACTGACAGTTCAGCTCCGTAGGGAACCTTGTAACGTTCCTTTTCACGGCCATTTTCGTCAATTATGGCCAGACCACCGGAGCGAGAGACCGTGATCAGCTTCCCATCGGCACGTTCCAGAAGTTTGATATTGTGCAGTTTGACTGTCCCTTTCGACTTAACCTCGATACTGTTGACAGCAACTGTACGGGAGGCTGCACCACCGATATGGAACGTACGCATTGTTAGCTGCGTACCAGGTTCACCGATCGATTGTGCTGCCATGACGCCGACAGCCTCACCCACGTTGACCATGTCACCACGAGCCAGATCACGTCCATAACAGGCACGACAGACTCCATAGTGAGTTTTACATGTGATGGCGGATCGGACCTTGACTTCATCAATACCATTCTTCTCGAGTATGTCGATCCAGTTTTCATCCAGAAGCACATTGCGCTTGACGACAATTTCATCACCACCGGGTTTGTAAACGTCCTCGGCAACAACTCTGCCCAGTACACGTTCACGCAGCGGTTCCACAACATCACCACCTTCGATGATTGGATTCATGACAAGACCATCTTCTGTACCGCAGTCTTCTTCAGTAACCACCAGATCCTGTGCAACATCGACTAAACGGCGGGTCAGGTATCCGGAGTTTGCCGTTTTCAGTGCGGTATCCGCGAGACCCTTACGTGCGCCATGGGTTGAGATGAAGTACTGCAGAACGTCTAAACCCTCCCGGAAGTTTGCCTTGATCGGGGTTTCGATGATCGAACCGTCCGGTTTTGCCATCAGGCCTCGCATGCCAGCAAGCTGTCTGATCTGTGCGGCCGAACCACGAGCCCCCGAATCCGCCATCATGAAAATGGAATTGAAAGAAGGTTGTGACACCTCTTTTCCCTCCGCATCAATAACTTTTTCAGTACCCAGCTCTTCCATCATGGCCTTTGCAACCTGATCATTGGTATGAGACCAGATATCGACCACCTTATTATAGCGTTCACCATTAGTCACCAAACCATTGGCGTATTGTTCTTCAATTTCCCTGACGCCCTCCTCAGCCTGTTTGATGATTTCCGATTTGACCTTCGGAACAACCATGTCTTCGATACCGATGGAAACACCCGCACGGGTTGCCATCCGAAACCCCTTGTACATCAACTGGTCAGCAAACACCACGGTATCCTTGACATCCAGCTCTCGGTAACAACTGTTGATCAAGTTCGAGATCGCTTTTTTGTTCATCACCTGATTAACCAGGTCAAATGATAATCCTTCAGGAAGGATCTCAGACAGCATGGCACGACCGGCTGTGGTATCGACCATTCGCGTCTTCCGTACTTTTTCACCGTCAACTGTATTTGTTTCGGTAATCCGTACTTTGATTTTTGCGTGGATACTTACAGCTCCTGCTTCATATGCCCGGATCACTTCTCCCACATTCGCAAAACTCATCCCCTCTCCCTTAGCACCGATGGATTCACGTGTCATGTAATACAGACCAAGAACCACGTCCTGGGAGGGAACGATGATCGGTTCGCCATTTGCAGGCGAAAGGACATTATTGGTGGACATCATCAGTGTCCTGGCTTCTAGCTGTGCCTCTATCGACAGTGGTACGTGGACAGCCATTTGGTCGCCGTCAAAGTCTGCATTAAAGGCGGTACACACCAACGGATGGAGCTGAATTGCCTTACCTTCGATCAGGATCGGCTCAAAGGCCTGAATACCCAAACGATGCAGCGTCGGCGCCCTGTTGAGCATGACAGGATGTTCACGGATCACATCTTCCAGAATATCCCAAACTTCAGGCCCCTCTCTTTCGACCGCCTTCTTTGCAGCCTTGATCGTAGTTGCAATGCCCAGCCGTTCAAGTTTGCTGAATATGAACGGCTTAAAGAGCTCCAGCGCCATCTTTTTCGGCAAACCACATTGGTGTAGTCGCAGTGAGGGGCCGACCACGATAACTGAACGGCCAGAGTAGTCTACTCGTTTACCCAACAGATTCTGACGAAAACGGCCCTGCTTACCCTTGATCATATCTGCCAGGGACTTGAGTGGCAGCTTATTGGTGCCGGTAATGGCACGCCCTCGACGACCGTTGTCCAGGAGAGCATCGACCGATTCCTGCAACATACGTTTCTCATTGCGGACAATGATATCCGGCGCACCCAAATCAAGAAGCCGCTTGAGACGATTGTTTCGGTTGATCACTCTGCGATACAGATCGTTCAGATCAGATGTGGCAAAGCGCCCGCCGTCGAGTGGTACCAGTGGCCGTAACTCTGGAGGAAGGACCGGCAAAACTCGAAGAATCATCCACTCTGGCTTATTACCGGAATGAAGAAAACCTTCCATCAACTTAAGACGCTTGGTCATCTTCTTCAGTTTGGTTTCTGAAGTCGTAGATGGAAGTGCTTCCCGTATCGCTTTGATTTCTTCAGCCAGATCGATGTCGTTAAGTAAATCAAGAATTGCTTCCGCACCCATCTTTGCTGTGAAATCATCTCCGTATTCCTCGACAGCATCCAAGTAGTTTTCTTCAGACAACAACTGACCTTGCTCCAGTGCGGTCATGCCTGGATCAGTAACCACGTAAGCCTCGAAATAGAGAACTCGCTCAATATCCCGGAGAGTCATATCCAATAACAGTCCCATCCGGGATGGCAGGGATTTCTGATACCAGATATGGGCTACAGGACAGGCAAGCTCAATATGGCCCATGCGTTCACGGCGTACTTTGGCCTGAGTGACTTCTACACCACACTTTTCACAGACCACACCGCGATGTTTCAGACGTTTATATTTCCCGCACAGGCATTCATAGTCCTTGACCGGTCCGAATGTCTTCGCACAAAACAACCCATCCCGTTCGGGCTTGAACGTGCGATAATTGATTGTTTCAGGTTTTTTAACCTCTCCGTAAGACCATGAGCGGATCTTTTCTGGAGATGCCAGTCCAATACTTATCGCGTCGAAATCTTCAACGTGACTTTGTTGTCTCAGAAAATTTAATAAGTCTTTCAAGATACTGCCTCCAGTTTGAGGGCTAAATTAATCGCGTCGTTCGAGTTCAATATCAATACCCAGAGATCGAATCTCTTTCAACAGGACATTGAATGATTCCGGCATACCCGCTTCCATCTGATGGTTGCCATCCACGATGTTCTTGTACATCTTGGTCCTGCCCTGAACATCGTCGGACTTGACAGTGAGCATTTCCTGCAGAGTATAGGCCGCACCATAGGCTTCCAATGCCCATACCTCCATTTCACCAAAACGCTGACCACCAAACTGCGCCTTACCTCCCAGTGGCTGCTGGGTAACCAGGCTGTATGGGCCCGTCGAGCGTGCATGCATCTTATCATCAACCAGATGGTTCAGTTTCAACATATACATGTATCCCACAGTAACCGGCCGATCAAACTTCTCGCCCGTTTGGCCATCAATCAAGATTGTCTGACCACTACGTGGTAGATCGGCGAGCTCCAACATATCCTTGATCTCGTCTTCAGTGGCACCATCGAACACCGGTGTTGCCATAGGGACCCCAGATTTCAGATTTTCTGCGAGTGTCAGGATTTCTTCATCACTGAATTCCTTGAGAGCCTCTTTTTTGCCGGTCCTGTTGTAGATGTCTTCCAGGAATTTTCTCAACTCTACAACTTTTTCCTGGGTTTTGAGCATTTTACCGATCTTGATTCCCAAGCCTTTTGCAGCCCAGCCAAGATGGGTCTCAAGAATCTGTCCAATGTTCATACGTGAAGGAACACCAAGTGGATTCAGGACAATGTCAACCGGTGTACCATCTTCCATATGCGGCATATCTTCAACCGGAACTATATTAGAGATAACGCCTTTGTTGCCGTGACGCCCAGCCATTTTGTCGCCAGGCTGAAGGACACGTCTTACGGCCATATAGACCTTGATCATCTTCAGAACACCTGGTGCCAGGTCGTCTCCACTGGTCAGCTTGATACGCTTCTCTTCGAACAGCTTTTCAAAAGCAATCTTGTGTTCTTCGATCTGTGCCGCAGCACTTTCCAGCTCCTCATTGGCCTTGTCATCTTCAAGGCTGATCTCAAACCACTTTTCACGATCCAGATCTGCAAGATAGTCTTTTGTTATCTTACTGCCTTTCTTCAGCCCCTTAGGACCCTTTTTCGCGACTGCTCCAATCAACAGTTTTTCAACCCGCTGATAGACGTCACCAATCATGATTCGCAGCTGGTCATCTAGATCCTTGCGCACTCTGGCCATTTCTGACTTTTCAATAGAGAGTGCACGGGCATCTTTTTCCACTCCATCGCGAGTAAATACCTGTACATCGATAATGGTGCCGTATTTTCCTGATGGTACGCGTAAGGAAGTATCCTTCACATCCGATGCTTTTTCGCCAAAGATTGCACGGAGAAGTTTTTCTTCCGGTGTCAGCTGAGTCTCGCCTTTTGGTGTAACTTTACCAACAAGAATATCACCAGGCTGGACCTTGGCACCAATATAGACAATACCGGATTCATCCAACTTGGACAGCGCACTTTCGCTGACATTGGGGATATCCGCTGTGATTTCTTCAGCACCAAGCTTTGTATCCCGTGCTACACAAGTCAGTTCTTCAATATGGATGCTGGTATAACGATCTTCTTGAACCACACGTTCAGAAATCAGGATCGAGTCCTCAAAGTTATAACCATTCCAGGGCATAAATGCCACCAGCATGTTTTGTCCAAGCGCCAGCTCGCCAAGATCAGTCGAAGGTCCATCAGCAAGGACATCGCCACGGGATATTTTGTCACCCAATGTAACCAATGGCCGTTGATTGATACAGGTATTCTGGTTGGAACGGGTGTATTTGGTCAGATTATAAATATCTACACCAGATTCTCCTGGTTCGGTTTCATTATCATTGACTCGAACTACAATCCTGCTGGCATCTACAGAATCAATGACACCACCACGTTGAGCAACAACTGTCACACCAGAATCTCTTGCCACAGTCAGTTCCAGACCCGTACCACACAATGGCTTTTCTGCTTTGAGTACAGGCACTGCCTGACGTTGCATGTTAGATCCCATCAAGGCACGGTTTGCATCATCATGCTCCAGGAACGGGATCAGCGATGCGGCAACCGAAACGATCTGACTTGGTGAAACATCCATGTAATCGATTTTGTCTGGTGTCGATAAGGTAAACTCATTCTGATGACGGCAGGGGATAAAATCCTCAACCATTTTTCCCTTGCTATCGACCTTGGCATTGGCCTGTGCGATCACATACTGGCCTTCTTCAATCGCAGAAAGATATTCGATTTCATTCGTCACTATGCCGTCCTTGACTTTACGATAAGGCGTCTCAAGGAAACCGTACTTGTTTGTCCGTGCATAGACAGCTAGTGAATTGATCAAACCGATATTTGGACCTTCAGGCGTCTCGATCGGGCAAACACGACCATAATGTGTCGGATGTACGTCACGGACTTCGAAACCGGCCCGTTCACGAGTCAAACCACCGGGCCCGAGTGCGGAAACGCGTCGCTTGTGTGTCACCTCAGACAAGGGATTATTCTGATCCATGAACTGTGATAGTTGGCTTGATCCAAAAAACTCTTTCACCACTGCTGACACAGGTCGAGCATTGATCAGTTCCTGCGGCATATAGCCTTCCGAATCGGCCAGTGTCAGGCGCTCTCTGACAGCACGTTCAACACGTACTAGACCAACCCGGAACTGGTTCTCTGCCATCTCGCCCACACTACGTACACGGCGATTACCCAAATGATCGATATCATCGACCGTCCCATGACCATTACGGATGTCGATGAGCGTTTTCAGTACATCGATAATGTCTTCTTTGGAAAGGGTACCTTCACCCTCGATCTCTTCACGACCAAGACGACGATTGAATTTCATTCGCCCAACGGCTGACAGATCATATCGATCCGAGCTGAAGAATAGGTTTTTGAACAGATTTTCGGCAGAGTCCTTAGTTGGAGGCTCGCCCGGGCGCATCATGCGATAGATCTCGACTTGGGCTTCTAGCTCCGATTTACTTGGATCGATCTTCAATGTATCGGATATATAAGGCCCTTGATCGAGATCGTTGGTATAGATTGTTTCAAATGATTTAATCTTTGCTTCCTTGAGCTTTTCAAGGATTTCTTCGGTGATCTCGTCGTTAGCTTCACAGATCAATTCGCCGGTTTTCGGATCAACAATATCCTTTGCCACGATCTTGCCAATGACATACTCGGCCGGGACAAGGATGTTTTTCAGGCCGGCTTTTTCCATTTGCCGGATATGACGCGCAGTTATACGCTTGTCCGCCTCGGCGATAACCTTGCCTTTCTTATCTTTGATCTCGAAAGAAAGTGTTTCCCCACGCAAACGTTCCGGGACGATCTCCATCGAATAACCCTCTTTCTCTTCCTTGAAAGTAGTCGTGTCGAAGAACATCTCCAGTATATCCTGGTTGGTAAAACCCAAAGCGCGAAGGAGAATGGTTGCCGGGATCTTGCGGCGGCGATCAATACGAACATACACATAGTCCTTAGGATCGAATTCAAAGTCCAGCCAAGAACCACGGTAGGGGATTACACGGGCAGAGAACAGCAGTTTCCCAGATGAGTGTGTTTTTCCCCGATCATGATCAAAGAAAACACCTGGTGAACGATGAAGCTGCGAAACAATGACACGCTCGGTACCATTGATTACAAAGGTACCATTGTCTGTCATTAGGGGCAGCTCTCCCATATAGACTTCCTGCTCCTTGATGTCCTTGACCTTTTTTTCCGCACCAGACTCTTTATCATAGATAACAAGCCGGCATTTCACACGCAGAGAAGACGCATAGGTCAGGCCACGCACTTGACATTCTTTGACATCAAAAACAGGTTTACCAAGGCGATAACTGACATATTCCAGTACAGCAAAACCAGAATGGCTCTCGATCGGAAACACTGATTTGAAGGCCGCATGCAAACCAATATCATCGCGTTCTTCCGGGTTTTTATCCGCCTGAAGAAACTGGCGGTATGACTCAATCTGAGTGGCAAGCAAATAAGGAACTTCCATAACGGCTTCTTTTTTGCCAAAGCCCTTGCGTATACGCTTTTTCTCAGTATATGAATATGCCATGTTCGTCCTCAATATAAGACCTGTTAAAAAACACACTTTCGAAAGTACCGAATCTTGAGCTTACGTCCTTAACCGCCACAGCGGTTCGAACACATACCAAGGATCCGAAAGCGCAAAAAGGCTGGTGACAGAAGCCACCAGCCATTTATATTGCAAAGATCGCAATATCTATCATTTAAGCTCGACTGTTGCTCCTGCTTCTTCGAGCTGTTTCTTGATCTCTTCTGCTTCGTCTTTCGGTGCAGCTTCCTTGATAGTAGAAGGCACACCTTCGACCATCTCCTTCGCCTCTTTGAGGCCAAGGCCTGTGATCGCACGGACTGCCTTGATAGCAGCAACCTTGTTATCACCGAAACTTGTCATTACAACATCGAACTCGTCTTTTGTTTCAGCAGCAGCACTTTCAGCACCACCTGCAGCAGCAACTGGTGCAGCAGCAACAGCCGCAGCAGAGACACCAAATTTCTCTTCCATTGCTTCGACAAGTTCAACAACTTCCATTACTGACATATTGGAAATCGCTTCCAGGATGTCGTCTTTTGATACAGCCATGTTTAAATACTCCGTAGTAAGAATTTAAATAATAAAAATAGTAGCGTTAAGCCGCAGCCTGCTTCTGATCACGAACAGCAGCGATTGTACGAACCAGTTTCGCATGAGGTTCGTTCAGTGTACGAACGAACTTCTCGATTGGTGCTTTCATCACCGCCATAGCCAGAGAAACGGCCTGATCGTAGGTTGGCAGATTCGCAAGTACTGTGATATCACCAGGTTCAAGCAACTTGCCTCCAAGAGCAACCAGTTTCACCTGTAAATTTTCATTTTCCTTAGCGAAATCTTTGATCACACGAGCAGCCGCGCCCGGATCTTCCAGAGAAAATGCCAATACCAGCTGACCGACAAGATTGTCGGTCATACATGCGTATTCAGTGTCTGCCAACGCACGCCTTGCCAACGTATTACGAACGACGCGAAGGTAAACTCCACCAGCACGTGCCGCATTGCGCAGGTTTGTCATTTGCTCAACTGTAAGACCGGCATATTCGGCAGCAATTGCCGAATGTGCATTCGATGCAACTTCTGCAACTTCTGCTACGATTGCCTTTTTCTGTTCAAGATTAAGCACGTTTATTTCTCCTGCTTGAGTCCAGTTTGAAATCATTCAACTTCAAGTGGATCTCACTCCATAAATGCCTCATATCAGTTTCCTTTACGAGGCCCATTTACGGCGCCCTACAGAGTATTCATTCTGTTTTGGGCTTACCGTCTGCGCCGGGAGGATAATATTTATCCAATTAAACTCTTCTTTCAGGCTCTCGGATACAAGAACTGAAAAAAGAACCCCTGCGGTCTTTGACGACTACGTGGTGAGGCTATAAAACCGTCCACATAGCCCAAAGTTCTTTTTGTGACCTTTGCCTTTATTTAGTAGTCCGATTATTGATCAATCAGCTACCGATGCAATATCGACCTGGAGACCAGGCCCCATAGTGCTGCTGACAGAAAGCTTCTTGAAGTAGACACCTTTTGCCGCACTCGGTTTGGCCTTTTTCAAATCCTCTACGATTACACTGAGATTTTCTTTCAATGCATCGACATCAAACGATACTTTCCCAATAGTGCAATGGATAATCCCACCTTTATCTGTACGGTATTGAACCTGACCACCTTTGGCATTCTTCACCGCCTGCGCCACATCAGGTGTTACAGTTCCAACCTTGGGATTAGGCATCAGCCCACGTGGCCCAAGAATTGTCCCTAACTGACCTACTACACGCATTGCTTCCGGTGCAGCAATGACCACATCGAAATCCATCATGCCATTCTTGATCTCATCAGCCAGATCATCCATGCCAACAATGTCTGCACCAGCAGCTTTGGCTGCTTCCGCTTTCTCACCATCAGCAAACACGGCGACTCGAACTGTCTTGCCAGTCCCGTTGGGCAATACCGTAGATCCTCGGACATTCTGATCCGATTTTCGCGGGTCGACACCAAGGTTGACAGAAACATCAACACTCTCGTCAAATTTGACAGTAGAGACCTCTTTTAAAAGCTTCAATGCTTCTTCAACTGCATAAACTTTCCCTGGTTCAATTTTTTCTGCAATCATTTTTGCTCGTTTGGATAATTTAGCCATCAGTTCACGCCCTCCGTCTCGATTCCCATACTACGGGCAGTACCGGCTATTGTGCGTACGGCTGCATCCATATCAGCCGCAGTCAAATCCGGCTCCTTGGTTTTGGCAATTTCTTCCAGTTGCTCCCGGCTCAGCTTTCCCACTTTTTTTGTGTTCGGTTCTCCACTGCCTTTTTTTAAACCGGCTGCTTTCAGAAGCAAAACTGATGCTGGCGGTGTCTTGGTAACAAAAGTGAAACTTCTGTCAGCATAGACCGTAATCACTACAGGGATTGGAAGGCCCGGTTCGGTTTGCTGGGTCTGGGCGTTGAACGCTTTGCAGAACTCCATGATATTGACACCGTGCTGACCCAGTGCAGGTCCTACAGGTGGACTCGGATTGGCCTGACCGGCAGGCACTTGTAACTTGATATAGGCTTCAATCTTCTTAGCCACTTCTCATCTCCCCGGGTGCAAACGCCTCTCGGCTCCCCATCAATTGAAAATATAAAACTCAAGATCAGCCAGGTACTGATCCTACTCTTTCTCTACCTGGTCAAAATTCAACTCCACTGGAGTGGAGCGACCAAAAATCGAAACTGAAACAGACAGTTTGCTCTTTTCATAATTGACATCTTCGACGACACCGCTGAAATCAGCAAAGGGGCCATCGATGACACGAACCATCTCTCCAACCTCGAAAACGACTTTTGGTGCTGGTTTCTCGGCACCTTCCTGAACACGCTGGAGGATTGCTTCGGCTTCCTTTTCCGTAATCGGTGCAGGTCTTTCGCTGGTACCCCCTATGAATCCCATGACACGATCGGTATCTTTCACCATGTGCCATGTGTCATCATCCATCTCCATCTGTACGAGGACATAGCCAGGAAAGAATTTTCTCTCACTGCGTTTCTTTTCACCCCCACGCATTTCGACTACTTCTTCGGTTGGTACCAGAATTTGGCCAAACTTGTCCTGCATACCAAAGCGCTCTGCCCGTTCCCTCAAGGATTGCTTGACCCGATCTTCAAAACCGGAATAAGCGTGTACGACATACCACTTCATTGCCATTGGACTAAACCCCTTGAGTAAGCAGCTGAACAATCCAGCTTAGGAACATATCGAGCAACCAAAGAAACAAGCCTACGATAAAAACCATCACAATTACGATCAAGGTCGTTTGGATTGTTTCCTGCTTTGTCGGCCAGACAACTTTCCGGACCTCGATCTGTGAATCGTGGACAAATGCCCAAACCCTGCGGCCCTTTTCTGTCTGGAAGGCGATGGCAACTGCAACTCCAACGGCACCAAGGATGCCCAGCACCCGAAAAAGTTGTGAGTAATCAGCAAAATAGTAATATCCCACTATGGACGCGATAACGATCAGTAGTGCAATTACCAGTTTTACCGTATCGAAAGATGATTCTTTCGTTTCTACCTTGGAATTCATATTCACCCAATCCGGACAACAGTTGCTTCCTGCCAACTCTCATTCGTTATCAAGAGAATGGCAGGCCAGGAGGGAATCGAACCCCCAACCTGCGGTTTTGGAGACCGCCGCTCTGCCAATTGAGCTACTGGCCTGTTGTTTTTAGCTCTTTCTCAAAAATGACAAAATGGCTCCAGGTAAAACCGGGAGCCATTCTGGCCTGTTTTATTTCAATCGTCACTCAATAATCTTGGAAACAACACCCGCTCCAACAGTCCGGCCACCTTCACGAATCGCAAAGCGTAGCCCTTCTTCCATCGCAATCGGAGCAATCAGTTTGACGGTCATCTTCACGTTGTCCCCCGGCATCACCATTTCAGTCCCTTCAGGAAGCTCCACCGCACCCGTCACGTCCGTCGTCCGAAAGTAAAATTGGGGACGGTAGTTGTTGAAAAAGGGAGTGTGACGTCCGCCTTCGTCTTTCGAAAGAACGTAAACTTCCGCTTCAAAGTGAGTGTGCGGCTTGATCGTCCCAGGCTGCGCCAAAACCTGTCCGCGCTCCACTTCGTCTCGCTTGGTCCCCCGGAGCAAAACGCCTACGTTGTCTCCCGCCTGACCTTCGTCAAGAAGTTTGCGGAACATCTCTACACCCGTGCAGGTGGTGGTCTGGGTTTCACGAATACCCACTATCTCCACTTCGTCTCCTACGTGAATTACGCCCCGCTCAATTCGCCCCGTCACTACCGTGCCTCGGCCCGATATGGAGAATACGTCTTCTATCGGCATGATAAAGGTCCCATCCACTGCACGTTCCGGATCCGGAATGTAGCTGTCCAGCGCAGCCACCAGCTTGTCTATGCTCTGCGTCCCTATTTCGCTGTCGTCGCCTTCCAGCGCCTTCAGTGCAGAGCCGATAATGACCGGGGTGTCGTCGCCAGGAAAGTCGTAGCTGTCCAGAAGTTCGCGGATCTCCATCTCCACCAGTTCCAGTAGTTCTTCGTCATCCACCATGTCGGCCTTGTTCATGTACACAATGATGTAGGGTACACCTACCTGACGAGAAAGAAGAATGTGTTCCCGCGTCTGAGGCATCGGGCCATCCGCCGCCGATACCACCAGTATCGCTCCGTCCATCTGCGCCGCACCCGTGATCATGTTCTTCACGTAGTCCGCATGTCCCGGACAGTCAACATGAGCATAGTGGCGTTTCTCGCTCTCGTATTCCACGTGCGCAGTCGCGATGGTTATCCCTCGCTCTCGCTCTTCCGGGGCGTTGTCTATCTGGTCGTAGGCTTTCGATTCTCCACCAAATTTCTGCGCCTGATGCGTCGTGATCGCCGCCGTCAGGGTCGTCTTACCATGGTCTACATGACCAATTGTGCCGACATTCACATGTGGTTTGCTTCGTTCAAATTTTTCCTTGGACATCTGAGGAACTCCCCGAATTATTTAGTTACTGTTTAATTGTCAATTTCAAAAAAATAACTGCCGCTTGTTGCAGAAGTTACTCCTTGCAACTACCTGACGCATTAGACGTTCGAGGCAGAGCTATTTTTCAATCACCAGGCCCAGTAAAGCTACAATGGAGCTCATAACCGGACTTGAACCGGTGACCTCTTCCTTACCAAGGAAGTGCTCTACCGACTGAGCTATATGAGCTACGAATCATGTAGTACTGCCAGCCTCGGCCAACCTGGTTCACTCTGGCCAAGGGCCAGTCTTAACAAAAGCTGGAGCGGGTGATGGGAATCGAACCCACATCATCAGCTTGGAAGGCTGAGGTTCTACCATTGAACTACACCCGCACACCTACCGTTTCGCTGGCCCATTCTGCAGGCTTGCTTTTACCCCACCAGGCACCCAGCGATCATTCCCGTTTCCGATCAATTATGGTGGAGGGGGGAGGATTCGAACCTCCGAAGGCTGAGCCGACAGATTTACAGTCTGTTCCCGTTGACCGCTTGGGTACCCCTCCAAACGATAGCCGGGCATTATCGAAAATAATAAAAACCCTGTCAACAGCAAAACTTGATTAAATTCAGTGATTCCGATCGTTTTTATCGAATTTCCCATATTTAAGGAAATTGATGGTTTGGTCGGCGACTTTCTTCGAGATCAGAAGACCTGTATGGGAAACCGGTAGTTCAAGATAATCAGTACAGTTTTCAAGCCGGGTTTCTGCCACGGAAACAGTCCCATCATTGGGTTCCTCCAGTTCCTGGAATAGTTTTCCCAACCCCAATCCTGAGGTACCAGCGATCACACCGATGTCACGATCTCCCCTCCATTCCGGAGCGTCACCCAACAAACCTGCATTGAGGCTTTCACCAAGCAGCATTGATCCAATGTTGAAATGTCCAACCTGATATTGATTGAAAAACTTTGCCGCACCACTCCCATTGTGTGGCGTACCCAGAGTCACGACACGCCCGGGAGGCAGGTCGTCATAGGCAGCCAGAAAATGCCTCACGATGAGGCCACCTAGGCTATGACAGACATAATGGACGACATTGGCGTTGATTCCTTTGACGAAGTCATGAAGTTGACTGATTATCTCATCCACACTGGAGCTGGTTGATGAGTAGGAAAACTGATGTGTTGTATAACCGGCTTCCGCAATACGCTGTCTCAGGATGCCCATATCCCAGCCGTTCATAAAAAGGCCGTGGATAAATACCACGGCCTCAGATTTCTTGCCCTCCATGAAAATCAGCGATCAGGCATCATTGGCGCCGTAAATCACCTGCCCTCTTTCCTTGGCAAAATCCAGCAGTCGCTTGATTGATACTACCGCCTTTTTACGGATCTCTTCTTCGACAAAGATCTCGTTGGTGCCTTTCTCCAGACATTCGGCCAGTTTCGTTAGACTGTTCATAGCCATCCAGGGGCAGTGTGAACAACTCTGGCAGGTCGCACTGTGTCCCGCTGTCGGTGCTTCGAGAAAGACCTTTCCCGGGGCCGCCTGTTGCATCTTATGGAAAATACCCCGATCGGTCGCCACGATAAACTCCTTGGCATCGGATTCTTTGGCATAGTTGATCAGGCCAGTGGTCGAGCCCACAAAGTCAGCCTGCGCAATCACGGAAGGGGGTGATTCGGGATGCACCAAGACCTTGGCTTGGGGATGAGCTTTTTTCATTGCCTCCAGCTCCGAACCTTTGAAGGATTCATGGACAATACAGGAGCTGTCCCAGAGCAGCATGTCAGCACCGGTTTTCTGTTGAATGTAATCTCCCAGATATTTATCCGGTGCCCACAGAATTTTTTCGCCTTTATCTTTCAGATGATTGATCACCTCGACAGCACTGCCAGAAGTCACCATCCAGTCGGCACGTGCCTTTACGGCGGCACTGGTATTTGCATAGACCACCACCGTTCGATCAGGGTGTTCATCACAAAATTTTGAGAACTCTTCGATATCACAACCCAGATCGAGAGAGCAATTGGCTCCAAGATCCGGCATCAGGACTTTCTTCTCCGGGTTTAATATTTTAGCGGTCTCACCCATGAAGCGTACACCGGCGACCACCAACGTAGACGCATCACTTTCATGACCAAACCGGGCCATATCAAGGGAGTCAGAGACATATCCCCCCGTCCGATCAGCCAAAATCTGCAGATCGGCATCTACATAATAATGGGCCACCAATACGGCGTCCTTTTTCTTGAGCAGTTTTTCTATGCGCACGTAAAGTGCTTCTTTCTGATCCTCATCCAGCACTTCCGGATTAATCTCGGGCACTTCGTAGGGCAGATTCCGTTCGTTGAACCCACCGGTGACTTCACATACTTCATTCATTACTCTAATCCCAACTCAGAATTACCCATTGAGGCACGGGTATATTTTCATCAATATCTGCGTTCGTCTCCATGATGCCATCACCATCCTGATCGATAAGATAGTAGGGAGGCCCAACCTCCGGAGTGACCTTAATCATATAGAGACGACCATTGATACGATATTCTTCAATGACTTCCTTCTCTTTATTTATGATTGTGATGTCTGGCTCGAGTTCCTCACCGGAATTCACGACATCGGGAGGAGGAGGCGCATCCGGAAGTTCTTCCAGTTTGGGTTCCTCGGCAACAAGTCCAACAGAGAATAATAGAATTAGCAGACCCAGAAGTTTTTTCATTTTTCCCCCTTGGCTGGTGGGCTTAAAGCATGAGTAGTGCTTCCTGCTCTTCCTCCGACGGCTCAAAACCACGGTGTTCATAATATTTGAAAATGGCATCGACGACGCTATCTGCATCATCTTTCACTGAAAATAAATCCATATCTTTAGGACTGATCGTACCATTTTCCACCAAGGATTCCTTAAACCAGTCCACAAGCCCCTCCCAGAAGGTCGATCCGACCAAAATGATCGGAATCTTAGCTGTTTTTTCAGTCTGAACGAGGGTCAGGATCTCGGCCAGCTCATCGAGTGTTCCAAACCCTCCTGGCATCACCACATAGGCGGAGGCGTATTTTACGAACATGACCTTGCGTGAAAAGAAATGGCGAAACGTCAGGCTAATGTCCTGGAAAGGGTTGCCCGACTGTTCATGAGGCAGTTTGATATTCAACCCAATACTGGGCGAAGGTCCGCCATAGGCACCCCTGTTGCCTGCTTCCATGATCCCCGGACCACCTCCTGTCACCACAGAAAACCCAGCATCAGACAATTTATAGGCAATTTCTTCGGCCAGCCTGTAATAGGGGTTATCTGGCTTGAACCGAGCCGATCCAAAGATGCTGACCGACGGCTTAATGTTAGCGAGGCGTTCATAACCCTCGACAAACTCTGCCATGATCTGGAAAATCTTCCAGGACTCTCTTGGATGAATCCCGTCTTTCATCTTCTCCACAGCCGATTCCTTGTCCAGCAGGTGAGAGGCATGGAGGGTTTTATCTTGATCATTCATAATGTCCATTATTCAATAATATCCTGAATCCAGAGAAGACTACATAGTGAAAGAAGACAGTTTAATATTAGTTGATGGTTCATCCTATCTGTTCCGCGCCTTTCATGCCTTGCCACCACTGACAAACTCCAAAGGTCAACCTACAGGCGCGATCCATGGCGTGATTTCCATGTTGCGCAAGATCATCAACGACTTCCAGCCTGTGTACATGGCCGTCGTCTTTGATGCCAAGGGCAAGACTTTCCGCAACGAACTCTATGAGGCATACAAGGCAAACCGGCCGCCCATGCCAGACGAGCTTCGCAGTCAAATCGAACCTTTGCATGAGATTATTCAGGCCATGGGCATCCCTCTGCTGGTCATTGATAATGTCGAGGCAGATGACGTTATCGGCACTCTTGCCACCCAGGCCAGCAAACAGGGATTGAAGACCATTATTTCGACCGGTGATAAGGACATGGCTCAATTGGTGAATGACAACATTTTCCTTATCAACACCATGAACAGCAGCAGCACGTTGATCGATCGGGATGCCGTAATCAAGAAATTTGGTGTTGCCCCGGAACAAATCATCGACTATCTGGCACTGGTGGGAGATACCTCGGATAACATCCCTGGTGTTCCCAAGGTAGGCCCAAAAACAGCGGCCAAATGGATCAAGGAATTCGGATCACTGGATGCCGTGATTGAAAATGCAGGCAAAATCAAGGGCAAGGTGGGCGAAAATCTGCGATCAGTCATTGATCAGCTACCACTTTCACGTCAACTAGCGACCATTGTTCGAGACGTGGATCTGGACGTTACTCCCACCGACTTGGTGATCAGAGAGCCGGACAAGGAGAAACTGAAAAAACTCTATTCGGAACTCGAATTCAAGACCTGGCTCAATGATCTCCTAAAAAATGAAAAAAACCCATCCGATTCTTCAGATGAAGACGATCCCACTGCACCAGCCCGTAGCGATCAGCAAGGCTATGATACCCTGTTCACCGAAGAGAAACTGAACCAATGGATCGAGAGGCTCAAACAGGCTGAGCGTTTTGCTTTTGATACAGAGACCACCCACCTCGACTATATGCAAGCTGAAATTGTCGGCCTTTCTTTTTCCATTGAACCGGGAATCGCTGCCTATGTGCCGTTGGCACATGACTACCCAGGGGCACCGGATCAGCTCGATCGAGATAAGGTACTTGCCGCCTTGAAACCGATTCTTGAAAACCCTGAACAGAAGCTTATTGGCCAACACCTGAAATACGACAAAAACGTGCTCGCACATTATGGGATTGAGCTTGACGGTATTGAGTTTGACACCATGCTGGAATCCTATGTCCTCAACAGTACGGCCACTCGACATAACATGGACGCACTGGCACTCAAGTATCTTGGGAAGTCCACCATCCATTTCGAAGAAATTGCCGGTAAAGGCGCAAAGCAATTATCTTTTAACCAGATCGCGATCGAGGAAGCTGCGCCTTATGCCGCCGAGGATGTGGACATTACACTCCAACTGCACGATGTGCTGTGGCCTCGGTTACAAAAAGAACCAAAACTAAGATCGGTCTTTGAAGAGATTGAAATGCCACTGGTCCCTGTGCTCTCCAGAATGGAACGAACCGGAGTCAAAATCGATCGTGATATGCTCACCAAACAGAGTCAGGAATTAGCTGAGCGCATGCACGAAATCGAGCAAAAGGCCTATGAAGAAGCGGGTGAACCCTTTAACATCGGCTCTCCCAAACAGATCCAGGTGATCCTGTTTGAAAAGAAAAAGTTACCCGTGATTTCAAAGACACCCAAAGGCCAACCTTCAACGGCAGAGACAGTCTTGCAGGAACTTGCTCTCGACTACCCCCTGCCAAAACTGATCCTGGAGTATCGCAGCTTGAGCAAGCTCAAATCCACCTACACGGACAAATTGCCCCAGCAGATCAACCCAAAAACCGGTCGTGTTCATACCAGCTATCATCAAGCAGTAACCGCAACAGGAAGGTTATCTTCATCCGATCCCAATCTGCAGAACATCCCGATCCGCACGGAAGAAGGCCGGCGAATCCGACAAGCATTTGTCGCACCCGAAGGGTATAAACTACTGGCCGCTGATTACTCTCAGATCGAGCTGCGTATCATGGCTCACCTCTCTAATGACAAACGCTTACTTGAAGCCTTTGAACAGGGAGAAGACATTCACAAGGCAACCGCTGCTGAAGTTTTTGGTGTTGCACCCGAGCAGGTCAATATGGAACAGCGTCGTGCGGCCAAGGCAATCAACTTTGGGCTCATCTACGGCATGTCCGCCTTCGGTCTGGCGCGACAACTGGATGTGGATCGAACTTCTGCACAGGAATACATCGATCAGTACTTTGCCCGTTATCCCGGTGTCAAGGAATATATGGATAGAACCCGTGCACTCGCTCGAGAACAAGGTTATGTAGAGACGGTCTTTGGCCGTCGGCTCTATTTGCCTGAAATCAATTCAAGAAATGGTCAGCGAAGACAGTATGCCGAACGCACCGCGATCAATGCACCCATGCAAGGCACTGCTGCAGACATTATAAAACTCGCCATGACCGGTATTGATCAATGGCTACGTGAGTCGAGTCTCGATGCCAAAATGATCATGCAGGTACACGATGAGCTGGTGCTTGAAATCGCAGAAGATCAGATCGTAGAGGCTAAGGTGGCGCTGGAAGCCATCATGAGCTCAGTTGTAGATCTGAAAGTTCCTCTGGTGGTGGAATCAGGTATCGGAAATAATTGGGATGAAGCACATTGACTCTAATCGGACCGATATCGTTTCACGAAACGTTCAAGGATCTTTTTTGGAACCGGTGTATCTTCCTTCTGAATACGCTTGATCAGTCCATCTGCTTCTTCTGCAGGAAAATAACCATGGTGTCTGTAAATATTGACTCTGAGAATAAACCCTTCTGCATCTCCCTCAGGGTGGAACTGGGTAGCGTAGATATTCTCTTTCACCCGAAACATCTGTACAGGGCAGGGTTCAGAGATAGCAAGCAGTACCGCTCCGGGGGGTGTTGTATCACAAGCTTCCTTATGACCGACTAGGGCACGGAAACTCGTGGGTAACCCCTTGAGCAAGGGATCCCGCTTTCCCTCACCGGTCAGCCATATATCAACACCGCCTACTGGCTCCCTGTATTTTCCTGAAATGGTGGCACCACAATAGTTTCCAAGGAGACCATTTCCGGAACAAACGCCCAGAAACGGGAAATCACACTCCGTAATCACATCAAACAAGTGATTGAAGCCATCTTCGATCTTTTTTTGGACAGGACTCTTTTCATGCTCTGGCTTGCTCACATCAAAAGGGCTGCCACCTACGATCACCGCAGAATATTTATCAAGGTCAACCTTGGGGATACCTGTCTCTTCAATTCGTATTCGTACTGTCTCCTGTCTGTCAATTGCACCATATTTCAGAATTGCTTCAAACTCATGGTCTGCAGTCTCATCTTCAGGACGAAGCTGCAGGATAAGAAATGGTTTCATTGTCGGGTATTCCGTAATACATACTGTAGACATTATATATGTTGGTTTTGGTTTCGTGCCCTCCTGTGAACAGGTTTCGTAATCCTCCCAGTGCATCTTACGGTCGTTGTTCATTGTACTGGATTCGCCACTGCTCGACACATCCCATACCCTTGTAAGGAATAGTCCTGTTGTTAAACGTCAGTAGCCCCACTATCATGAATGTAAAAAAAGAATCACTGGTTGATAATATGGTATTCAAATTCACTATCAACAATACGATTATTCAAATCAATTTTCCAAATTTAAGCAAAATCTTGTGTTATCTTTCTTCCAATCATCCTATTCAGAAATATTCAAATAATTTCTTCTTCATGAATGTAGCGAATCACGATTTTGGAACCATTATAAATATGGAATTGGCTTTAATGATCTAGCTCTCTGAAAATTTAGATGAGAAGATAAGAAATATGAATCAGTTTTGCTTTTTACTAGCTTTTGAAGAATTATTGCAAGAACCCTGTATAATGCTTAACCAAAGACAAATTTAGAGTATTATTCTGTGAGACAAAAGTTAAATTCCTACCACTCTTCCCAAGCTCACTGAGTCAAAGGCAGCCCGTTATATTCAATAAGCTCTATTAATGATATTACAATCAATCCAGCGACGTGACTTCCAATACAGAGTTAAATCAAAATAATTACTTGTTAAGCAAAAATTTGTTTATTTGTATAGCAAGTTGCCTTGGTGGTAACTCACCACCAATCGCCAACAGTTTATTGAAAAGACCAGGAACAACTACAGCTCTGTTCTTCATCATAGCTCGATATCCTGCTTCAGCAACCTGTCTGGATGATATACTGGCTAACTTGAACATACGCAAAGATTGGACATGATCTGTCGAACCAAACTCTGTTTTGGTTGGACCTGGACAAAGTACCGTAACCGTCACGCCTGTACCTTTAAGCTCGATTCGTAATGATCGTGTCAATGAAAGAACATAAGCTTTGGTTGCATAATAAACAGCCATGTTTGGCCCGGCTGGTTGAAAAGAAGCCAGAGAAGCAACGTTAAGAATACGGCCTTCGCCAGAATTGATCATGTCATTTAAAAAATATTTTGAAAGAGAAGTAAGTGCAGAAATGTTGAGTTTAATCATCTCATCATTTGCCTCTTGATCCATTTCATGAAACTTTCCGAAGCGGCCAACACCCGCATTGTTGATCAGGATCTTAATCGCAAGGCCACGTTCGTTGATCAGCTTATATAGCTTAGATGGCGCATTTTCTTCTGTTAGATCCATAGGAAATAGATGAACCGTTTGGCCATAAGTTTGCTTTATTGATTTTGCTAATTCTTCCAGGCGATCTTCTCGACGCGCAACAACGACCAGATCATATCCATCCTTAGCCAACAATTGACAAAATTCGTAACCAAAGCCACTGGAAGCACCCGTTACAAGTGCCACATTATTTTGATCGCTCATATTAGTACTCCCTATTCCTCAGTCTTTCTTTTCCATTCTTCAGATCGTCCAAATACTGAAACACCAATGTACCCTCGAATATCAAGTGTATCGCTATCCTTCAACGTCATTTTACATTTATAAGTTTTGCCATTGTTCGGATCATAGATCCAGCCTCCACTCCATTTATTATTACCTCGATACTTTAACTGTCCTAATATTTTGAGCCCTGTCAGCGATCGTTCTCTCAATTCCGGGTCAGGATTATTTATATCTTTACGATCAGGACTGTTGGGATCTGTACTTCCAACTATGGTTCCTGAATATCCCTCTTCTTGTTTAGTAATTTCTATTTGTCCATCGCCCGCCTGATTAATCCATATACCCAGTATTTCTTCCTCAGCTGCAGTGATCAAACTGGAACCTGATAAACAAATCATTAACACGGACAATCTCAGAATTCTTTTTTTCATATCAAACCCTCGTCTATTTTCTTTTCACGAGCTCAAATTGAACTTTCTCTTGATCACACTAACTATAATTACTATAGTCGCTATGTTTTTTATAGTCAATATAAACATTGTAATCCTGTGATATGATTTACGAATGACAAATCGATATGATTCAAACTGTCCGATAGGCAGAGTTTTAAATGTGATAGGCGATGACTGGAGCATCATGATCCTGCGTGATCTTTTTCAGCAGGATTCCTGTCGCTTCCAGGACTTATTAGAATCCCTAATCGGAATATCTCCAAATACCCTGTCTAGTCGGCTGAAATGGCTAATTGCACAAGGAATTATAGAAAAAAGGGTTTATTCGGAACATCCACCTCGTGCAGAATACATTCTTACAGAAAAAGGCCGTGCGCTCAGACCTGTTCTTCAGGCCATGAAGAAGTGGGATGACAAGTATCTCAATCACACGAAACAAGAATAAATAAGGTCAATGGTAAATCAGGGCTCTTCCATAATGAGCAGTCAAAATTAAAAACTGCCTATCACTGTCAGTTATATTAAGAAATAGTCTTCACTGTATATATAGCCAATAAACCTGTGGCTATTTAGTCTATCTGCTATGAAAATTAGCCTCTTTCTTATGCAAAATATCACATCCCCACATCTATAAGTGAGAGGGGAATCCTCTTCCAGAATCCGAGGCAAGGGTGTGTTTTTAACTTACTGGAAACCAGGTAAAAATTTGCCCTTCAAATTGCCTTATCGTCAATAAGTGAAAACTAATACGCTCCTGAGCTTGTATTTAACCTTTGATTAATTACCAGTTGACTCTGTATTTTCCCAAGTCAATTACTACTCTTCGAACCAGGGTTCTTGCTGAAGAATTACACCAGCCTCTTTAAGATGCTGATAGTCCTCCTTCAAGAAACTATTGGCCACATTACGATTGATCAAGGTTTCTTCAGGATCTTCAGTATCAAAACCCAGTTCATAGACACGATCAACGATGTGATCTTCCCCTCCAGTCTTGAATATAAAACGTGCTCCCAGCAAGTAACCCTCCTTTTCTTCTGTGATATCCAAATCAGGATGAACCTTAAGAGTTAATGGACGCTTGACCAATTGCACACTTGCGGTCATTTTCAATCCACGGTGGGCATGCTCCAGTGCTTCATCAATCGATCGTATTTTTACAGTCATAGAACTCTCCTATCTTTAAATTTAGTGATTCTTTTTATATACATGGGGATAAGATAAAGAGGTTCAAGTAATTTGAAGAAACTATCTACTTTTTTTAGAAAGGTCTGATTGATTTAGATACTCCTGTGGCAAAAGGATGTGCTAGTAATCGACCACCAAGCAATTTGCTTTTACAGGCTAAAATAAATTACATTTCCTTTTGTGTTCTCTGATAATTACAATTTCTCATTTCCAGCATACGTCTCATTTTCCAGACTTCATAACCATTTACTCCATGAAAATAATCCCAGGATACATTGTGCAGAGATTCCTAAATTTCTTTTAGACAACGAGGTTGCATTATTGCGGTGTTTTTAATTTTCGTCCAAAATCACTTGAAATCAAATCAGGCAATCCCTACTCTTACAATCAACAAGATTTATTACAGGGGAAATTCAGAAAAATCACTATGTCTGGAGCATCTTGTAAACATTTTAAGGTAACTGGTCATGTTCAGGGAGTAGCTTTCCGAGCAGCAACACAGCGTCAGGCGCGATCCCTCAACCTGACCGGCTGGGTCAAAAACTGTCCAGATGGCTCCGTAGAAGTACTGGCATGTGGTACACCTTATGATCTTGATGATCTTGAGGCATGGCTGCACATTGGTCCTTCCCTGGCCAGAGTCGAGGAGGTCATTACAGAAGAGTCTGAATGGGAAGACCTTGATGACTTTGAAATACGCTGATCAGTGCACAACTACGGTTGGTTTCCTTCTCCCTGCCAGATATGATCATTTTGTTTCTTATTTATCGGCTTCCCGTTATAATTTTACTTTATTCGAATAAATCCTCAGGAGGGAACAATGACGCGTTCATATCGTCCAGCACTCATCATATCACTTATTTTGGCTGCACTTACGATCACAGGCTGCGAAAAGGGTAAGGAAGCTGCCAAAAATGCAGCTGAATCAGCCAAGGAAACCGTTGCAGCTACTACCGAAAAGGCCATGGATGCTGCAAAGGAAGCTGCTTCCTCAGCGGTAGAGAAAACTAAAGAAGTTGCCTCGGAAACAATGGACAAAGCAAAAGAGGCAGCATCAGATGCTGCCACTGCAGCTAAGGAAAAGGTTGCAGAAGTTTCTGATTCAATGACCAAGTCTGATGCACCAACAGCGGCAGAACAAGCTGTTGCCACAGCTGATAGCGGCAAGGGTAAGGAAATCTATGACAGTGTCTGCTTTGCCTGCCATGCTCAAGGCATCGCTGGTGCTCCCAAATTTGGCGACAAGGAAGCTTGGGCGCCTCGCATTGCCAAGGGTATCGACACACTTCATGACCATGCAATCCATGGTTTCACGGGCGAAAGCGGATCCATGATGCCGGCCAAAGGAGGCCGCGTCGATCTACCCGATGAGGATGTCAAGGCTGCTGTTGACTACATGGTTGCAAACAGCCAATAAATACGAATCTCCGAAAGGGCTTCTGGCCCATCCTGATTCAGCAAATACCGCGGGCTCCAAGGGGGCCCGTTTTTTTATTAATACCAGAGAGGTTGATCAAGAGAACAGCCGTCTGTTCTCGCCAGCTTAACTCAGGTGGTAACCGGATGCATAAGCTCAGGCTGGAAACACAAGAATCCGAAGTGTAGGTTCAGCCTGGGTCAAAACCACCCACTGAGATGGGTACCCTGTCCCTCAGGAGGTGGTTCCTCACCCCTTGAATTCGTTGCCTAGAATAAACGATCTCATGCTCGCATATCCTTTATCTTCCCTTTTGAGAAGACTTCATACATCGCAGGCAAGATGATCAGGGTCAAAAAAGTGGAAGAGACCAACCCACCAATCACGACCGTTGCCAGGGGCCTTTGAACTTCGGCTCCCACCCCTGTAGCCAGCAACATTGGTACCAAACCCAGTGCGGCAATGGAAGCGGTCATCAAAACTGGTCGCAAGCGGGAAAGGGCGCCTTGATAGACGGCTGAGAACAGTTCGTCTCCACCTTCATAACGCTGGTTGATTGCATTGACCATGACCACACCATTCAATACCGCAACACCAAACAAAGCGATGAAACCGATAGACCCAGGAACAGACAAATACTGACCGGTCACGGCCAGCGCAGCAATACCGCCAATCAGTGCAAGTGGAACGTTGATCATGATCAAAAGAGATTGGCCAACCGAACTGAAAGCAAAATACAGCATCAGAAAAATCAAACCCAAGGACAGCGGTACCACAATCATCAAACGCTTTTGCGCCCGCTCCTGGCTCTCATACTGCCCACCAAAGTCCACGGTATAACCTGGTGGCAGCTCAATTTCTTTCTCAATCCGTCGGCGTAATTCCGAAACCAAACTGCCCATATCGCGGCCATCCACATTGGACTGGATCACAACACGGCGCTGGACATCATCACGACGGATCTGGGGTGGCCCCAGTTCTATATCGATCTTAGCCACCTCACTCAGTTTCACCCAGGCACCATCCGGTGCTTCGATAATCAGATTCCGAATCGAATGCACACTGTTGCGGTGGGGTTTAGCCAGGCGAACATAGATATCATAGCGTTCGTTACCTTTGATCACTTGCCCTGCCTCCACACCACCGATCGCGTCAGAAACCAGTGACATGATTTGGCCCACTGGAATACCGTAACGCGCCAGAGCTTCGCGATCCGGACGAACCACCAATTGCGCTTCGCCAGCAATCTGTTCCATTTCCACGCCACGAGTACCCCGGGTATTGCGCACCAACCGCTCGATTTCTTTACCCTTTTCAGATAAAACATCAAGATCGGGACCAAACAATTTGATCGCCAACTGCGCCTTGACACCTGAGAGCAATTCATCGACCCGAGTGGCAATGGGTTGTGAGAAGTTAAAAAGCAAACCAGGATAAACAGACATTCTCTCCTCCATGAGCCTTTGCAGTTCCTTTCGCGTGCGCGCACTGGTCCACTCTGAAACAGGCTTGAGACCTATGAAAATCTCTATATTGGAAACCGGTTCAGGATCACCACCGATTTCCGAACGTCCAATCCGTGATGAGGCATAGATCACTTCCGGGAAAGTCATCACTTTTTTTTCGAGTTTATCGGCAATCTCAAGTGCCGTTTTAAGACTTGAGGAAGGTGCCAAAGTCACACGCACATTGATTGTTCCCTCCTCCAGCTCGGGGACGAACTCGGTACCCAGGGTGGTCATCAACCATAAAGAGCCAATGAACAACAGTGATGCAATGCTCACGACCACCCATCGAAATCGAATCGCGGCCCTGATCACAGGACGGTAAAGAAAATCCAGCACCTTCATGATGGGGCTCTCACGATGTTTCACATGATCACGGAAGATCCAACTTGCAAGCGCAGGCACCACTACCAAGGACACCACCAAAGATGAGAGCATTGCCAGCACGATCGAGATCGCCATTGGCTGAAACAGTTTCCCTTCCACACCCTGCAAAGTAAAAAGTGGTGAAAAGACAATGATGATGATCATCACAGCAAAAAAAACCGGACGGCCCACTTCCTTTGCCGCTTCTTGTATCAACAAACCAATCTGCGCCTTGCCTTTACGTGTATGTTCCGTCAGACGAGAAAAAATATGCTCCATCATGACAACGGATCCGTCCACCAACATGCCGATCGCGATCGCAAGACCACCCAATGACATCAAATTCGCTGAGATACCCAAATGCGCCATCATCATCAATGCCATACCGATGGAGATGGGAACTGAGATCAAGACTAAAAGAGTTGCCCTGATATTGAGCAGGAACAACAATAAAACCACGACAATCAAAATAAAAGCCTCAACCAAGGCTTTTTGTACGGTCATCACGGCTTTTTTCACCAATTCAGACTGATCGTAGAAAGGAACAATGGTCACCCCCTCAGGCAGTGCTTCTTGAATGATGGGTAAGCGATCTTTGACACCTTTTATGGTTACGTTGGTGTTTGCGCCCATGCGCTTCAGTACAATCCCGGCAACGACCTCACCCAAATCTTTAGGGTTGCCTTCGGCATCCCGTGTGGTCATGGTCACTGCACCCTGCCTAATTTCCGCTCCAAACTCAACCTTGGCAACGTCAGCGATACGAACCACTCGTCCGTCAATTACCTTCAAGGGAATATTACGAAGGTCTTCTAGTCCATCGCTGCCGCTCCGTATCCAGCCTACGCCCCGAATCACGAGCTGTTCATCGAAGCGGTCCAGATACCACCCACCAGCATTACGATTGTTGTTCTCGATTGCGCTGACGATATCGGGTATTGTCAGGTCATATTCAAGGAGGCCTTCCGGATTGACTTGTACTTGATACTGACGCACCTTGCCTCCGAACGACAGTACATCCGTAACACCTTCCACCGGCATGATCAGCAGTTTGATGACCCAGTCGTTCAAACTGCGCAAAACCATAGCATCAACATCTTCACGATCCGACCGCAAGATGTACTGAAACACCTGACCAAGACCGGAAGTATTCGGTCCAATTTCTGGGGTTCCGACACCCTCTGGGATCTGTTCGCGTGCTGCCTGTAACTGCTCGAAAACCAATTGACGTGCAAAATAGATATTGGTCCCTTCCTTGAAAACGACCGTGATAACCGATAAGCCGGTTTTGGAGATGGAGCGAACCTCTTCGACATCTGGCAGTGAATACATTACCGCCTCAATTGGGAAGGTTATCAATTGTTCCACTTCTTCTGCCGCAAGGCCTCGGGCTTCTGTATTGATTTGCACCTGTATGTTCGTGACATCGGGAAATGCGTCGAGATTCAGCTTAGGCAAAACCACGACACTGGTTGCAAAAAGTACGATCAATGCCAGGAAGACGATCAGCCTATTCTTGATACTTATATCTATGAGTTTATTCAGCATGACTACATCCTGTCTCAGTGGTTGTGAACTTCAAAGCTGCCCTTGGCGAATTCTGACTGAACTGTGAAAGCCCCTTTGGTAACAATGATGGTTCCATTTTCAATACCGCTGATGATCAACTGATCACCCAAATCCTCGATGATCTCTACCTCCCTTGGAACGAACTCCCCCGGTACTCTTTCCTCAAACAGAACCCAATCGCCATCCGTACCCTTGAGTACAGACTCGGCAGGCACAAGGATCACCGGCCCATCTTTTTCATTCTCAAAAAGTACCGTCTTGACAAACTGCCCCGGGAAAAGAGACCCCCTCTCTGATTCAACTTCGATTCGAACCGGGAGTGTCCTTGTGGTTTCATCGATAGTTCGGCCCAGATTAATGACATGGCCTTCGAGACTGTGCCCGTTGACCTGAATAACTGCTTTCGTCCCTTGTGAAAGCCTGGTCACCTCCTCGGGTTTAACATTGGCCTCTACCCAAAGACGATCCAGATCACTGATCACAAAAAGCGTGTCTTCTGGTGTGACTATCTGCCCTAGGACAAAGTCATCCTCGATGATTGTGCCAGACTGTTCTGCCCGCAGATCAAAATGATCTAATAGCACCTCCTTGCTCGACTCAAGTTGCTGCCTCAAATCCAGTTGGCTTTGACCGTAAGCTTTCAATCGGGCTTCTGCCTGCTCCTTGGCAAGCTTTGCCTCTTTGTATCTTTTCCCCGATACCGCCTCGGGACCTAATGCCTTTATCCGATTCCAGTTTGCTGTCGCAATTGCAAGCTCACCCTTTACTTGCTCGATTTCCGCTGCCAACTCTGCAGCACTTGCTTCCAGATCAGCCGTCGACAGCCTGTTTGCTGTCACATCGGTTCCCTCTATCGTATGCAGTCTTACCAACAGATCACCTTTTTCCACCCGATCGCCAAGTGTGACGAAACGCTTTTCAACACGGGTCGTTAAAATGGGAGAAACCCTAACCGTTCTGTATTGATTCAGCCTGACCTCACCGAGTGCCTGTATCCGCCTGCTGACCTTTGTCGGCTGTATTTCTTGAGTGGTGATACCCGCCTCCTGAATTTGTTCCTTGCTCAACTTCAGAACCGCTTCCTCTTCATGTTCATGAGCAGCTTCCCCCTTTTGGTTATGGACCTCCTCACTTGCCCATGCAGATGTAGGAAATGCCAACACCACACACATAAAAAAACAGTAAAAAAACTCTTGATTGATTCTCTTTATCATGACGTTCCTTTAACGGTTATGCTGTTCACCCAGTCCTTAAACCGGTTGCTCGTTACCAACCAGTTGAACCAAGCTCTCCAGGCCCTGCCTTTCAGCTCCACACTATTAAGTTGTATTTCCTTTATTTGGTTGAGCTGTAACAAGTAGTCTGTGGTGCTCAACTCTCCAGCCTTCCACAAACGAAGCAATAAATTCTCCTGAGCTTGCAGGCTTGCAGACGAGTGCCTTTGCCATTTTTTCCAAATCGAATAGTTCATCTGGTATGAGGCTGCTGCCGTCTTGATCATCAACAACAACTTATATTCAGAATTTTCTGACAGATATTGTGTTGCCTTTAATATTTCCTCCGCTTCATCCACTTCTGCCTGGAAGTCATTGCGAACGTTCAAGGGAATGGAAAGTGTGATCCCGATCAAGGTATCTGACTCTTCAGTACCTGCGCGAACCCCGATCTTTGGATCAGCTTTTTTCTCCAACCGGCGAAGCTGTACTCTCCTGTCGGCAATAGATAACTGAGAAACCGCAACCTTATAACGTGGTAACTCTGTAAGTATTTTCTGGTAATCCAGCGCATCGATCGTGAGAACAGGTAGTTTATCTGGAAACTCTGGCCAATTTTCCCGAGGTGAACCATAAACTGTCTCTAGCTCCCTTTGAATAAGAGCGAGTTGGGTTTCGGCCTGATCCTTCAACAACTGTATTTGTGATTGGGCCAAACGCAACTGTTCGAGATCAAGTTTGCTGATATCGCCTGCTTTGAACAAACGGAGACCTTGTTGCAAGATCTCGTCAATCAACTTTAGACGCTCACGTTGTATAGCAACCACGTGTTGCTGCGTCTGGTAACTAGACAGCGTGGTCAGGACTTCGCCTAACAGTGATTGAAAAAGCGCCTCACTTTCATATTGGTTGACCTGTAGCTCTGCCTGGGCAATGGATGCTCTTGCAGTCCGCTTGTCATACCAGTCGATGGTTTGGCTGATACCGATCGTCAAGGTATCCACATTCGTCCCATGAAACCCAATCCGCTCGGTATCCAACTCCAGTTCTGGGTTGTACAGTGGCTTTGATGCAGCCTTTGTACGGGCCTTAGCAGCTTTCAATTCAGCCTTGCTGCTTTCCAGAACTGGATGCCTGTTTTCAAGATCTTCAATAAACCTTGAAAGATTGTTTAATGTCACAAAATCTTTTACTGAATCAGAACCTTCTGTTTCAGCTGATGATTCTGACCAAAATACTGTCAATATCACTAATATTACGAGCAGAAGTCTATCCATTAAGTAGTTCACTGGATACACACCTTGGTAGTGACTCTTTTTATTTTCTATTTCTTGGTGAAGATATGTCTTTGTTCGCATAAAACGTCACCTATAATGGTTATTAAGGTAGAACTAAATCATTTATTGATAGGCATCTAAATTTATTAGGCACAGACAGACACGACACATTGGTCATTAACTGGCCACAAGATCATTAAAATGAAATAGCTCCCTAAAAAGGGGTAAATCAGACGAAGGGTCTGGGTGGACGATCCAGAGGTGACTGGATATGAAGAAGGGATAGTGGCTTAATAGAGGAATATAATATCGAATGTACCTCTATAGCAGGCATGACAATCGAGGTTGATAATCCCATGGTATGGGCAAAACTATGAGAACAATGACCACCCAAACCTACACAGGGTTCGTGATCATTTTTGTCTGGAAAGTCGTTATTGTGATCAATCGCAAGAGTAACTTGCATCTGATTGTTTGTATGATGCTCCGAAAGATAGCCATCAATAGCAACCGTGCTGTGTGTGAACAGTACGAATAAAACCAATAATCCAGCGATCGATCGGAACATGTAACTGAATATATACAATCTATAGCGTAAGTTCAATGTTTATTTCTTAAATCAAAGCTGAATACAATCAGAACCAGATCCTGACGCCAGCGATAAAATATGTCTCTTCAGCCTTTCTACCCTGAGCGCGGGTAAAGTCAGCTGTACCACCAAACTCTTTTCTCCATTCGACACCGATATAGGGTGCGAATTCTCTTACGAACTCGTGTCGTAATCGTAACCCGATTCTGAGATCAGAAAGGCCTGATCCCACACCTGTTACTTGATCACCTTTACCATAAAGATTGATTTCGATCTCGGGAGTCAGAATCGTTTTTTGTGTTAATAAGAGTTCGTATTCTCCTTGAAGCCGTGCTGCGGTTCGTCCATTTTTTCCGATAAAAAAAGCGATGTCCGTTTCAAAGAAATAGGGAGCCAGACCTTTTATTCCAGCCACGAGCCATTCACGATCGATGGGTTCAAAATCTTTACGAAAACCTGCCTGGAGATCCCAGAATGGCGCAATGGCTCGGCTGTAGAGCATCTGTAACTCTGCTTCTTCGAAAGCACTATCGACTCTCTCACCCTCGGTTTTAAACCATAGCTTATTCAGATCTTTACCGATCCAGGCTTCTGCTTCCCAGGTTATCGGGTTGCTGCCACTAACATTTTGTACTTCCAGTTGTTCCAGCATGAATTTAGTCAGTACGGGATCGTCTTCCATCCTTGCAACTTCAAAAGGTAAAGGTATGTCTTCATCAAGAGAACCATCGCTAACCGGGATTGCCGTTTTGTGCTTCGAATGCCCCATCTTCATAGTGGATTGATCCATTTTCATGTTCTGATGTTCAGAATGATCCATCTCGGCAAAAACGACTGGTGAAGTTAATAAACTTATTACCATTAAAAATGGTATTCGTGTTTTCATTCCGCGTCTCCCTTAAGCGACAATGACACGTCGGAACATGCCTTTCATATGATAGAGAAGGTGACAATGATAGGCCCAATGACCTTTGGCATCCGCTGTAACCAGGTAGCTTATTTTTGCACCCGGTTGTACAACGATCGTGTGTTTTCTTGGCAGATAATTATCATCACCCGATTCCATTTCGCTCCACATACCATGCAGATGAATGGGATGATTCATCATGGTGTCATTGATCAGTGTAAAACGGACACGCTCACCATAGCTTAAACCGATTGGTCTGGAATCATTATATTTGACGCCATTAAACGACCACATGTAGCGATTCATACTACCTGTAAGATGCAACTCGATTTCCCGGCTGGGTGGGCGCGTATCCTGAGTTGGATAGAGATTGAAAATATCGGCATAGGTAAGCACGCGCCGGCCATTATTACGCAATCCAACGCCCGGATCGTCGAGACGCACACGTGGATTTTCGGCGATCATATCGACCTGTGGTCCCCGCTTAACTTCTACACCTGATTTTGCTTTTGCACCCTCATTATCTCCCATGGCTGCATGCTTCATCCCGGACATACTTTGCATCCCCCCATGTGCCATCCCCATATCCATATGAGTAAGTATCGGAGCGGGATCCATAGGCGGTACCTTTGCCTTCTTTCCAGGCACACTGGTCAATGAACCAAAAGCGTAACCACTTCGATCGATGGCCTGGGCGAAGACAGGATAACTACCTTGGTCCGGTTGCACGATGACGTCGTATGTTTCCGCAACTCCGATTCTAAACTCATCAATTCCCGCTACAGGCTTGATGTTTTGTCCATCGGCAGCAACGACCTCCATTTTCAGGCCTGGAATTCTGACATCGAAAAAGGTCATGGCGGAACCGTTGATAAAACGTAACCTGACACGTTCGCCAGGGCGAAAGATCCCTTCCCAGCCTTCGTTCGGTGTCCTGCCGTTATTCAGAAACGTATAGGTATACCCTGTCACATCGGAAAGATCGCGATCACTCATCCGCATCCGGTTCCACATCTTACGATCATCGATTGCCTGACCCAGACCTTTCTCACTCACTTCTTTGGTGAAATCAAATAAAGTTCGTTCACGCCGATTATAGTAGTCACTCATCTTTTTCAGATTGGCATAAACGCGATGAGGATCTTCATCGGTCCAGTCAGATAACAACACCACATAATCACGATCATATTTCACCGGATCAGCTTCGCGTGGTTCGATGACAATAGCACCATACATCCCCGTTTGTTCTTGAAAACCAGAATGACTGTGATACCAGAAGGTGCCATTTTGTACGACATCAAAAACATAAGTATACGTTTCACCCGGTTTGATCCCGGCATAACTCAAACCGGGAACACCATCCATATTGCTTGGAAGGATCAGACCATGCCAGTGGATCGACGAGGTTACTGACATACGGTTAGTGACTCGAATCGTCACTCTTTCTCCTTCACGCAGACGTAGGGTAGGGCCGGGAATAGAGCCATTAATTGCGGTCGCTGTCCTTGGCCTGCCAGTAAAATTGACCATGACTTCGTCTATGGTCAGGTCTATCGTATTGCCTTCCAGTACAGGCACATCGACTAACGGAGCCGCAGATAGCCGTGTCGGTGATAATAAACCAAGACTGGCGAGCACCCCGCTTGAGGTTAATCCTTGAACAAAACGACGCCGTTCCGGGCTGAATCGTTTATCCTGAGTTTTAGTTGTCATGATGGGTTATTAACTCCAGATAGTGAGATCAATGGTCATGTGGCTGATCATGCCCGTGAGCTTCAGACTCCTGTTCCTCATGCATTCCTTTCGAGGCTTCATGTGAGGTTGTTTCAGTTGGATCTGCGTCATGATGACTGGTTTCTTCTCCGTGGCTGTGTGGACTTACCTCATCCATTTTTTCCGAATCCCCGGTCATATTATGTGAATCTGATTCCGGCATGGTTTTTACTGCGCCAGAATCATGGCCTGATCCATCGGCATGCTCATGAGCATGCCCCTCACCCTCACTTTGTGGCAGAGACATGACACCCAGCCCATAACGATAAACAGCTTCACCACCATGCCATCCTGTAGAGGCCAGCAAGCTACCGCTAAGTAATGCGAATAAGAGAAAAGCCATTCCTGGAACCTGCTGTTTTCGGTAGATCCAGATAGACCAGATCGTCAGCAGCGCAAAACTTGCCGCGGTAGCAAATGCCCAATTTCTGTGCTCAGTCATGGCCTCGTGTGAAGGCGTATCATGGGCGACTGAATTATAGGCAAAATATCCCGCAAGCAGAGTGCCAATAGTTATCGCCATACCACTCCACAGACACCAGCGAGCGACGATTTGCCAGTTCTTTTTCAACTCGTCACTGACGGGTAGAAATGAAGCGGCGATATAAAAGAAAACCGATATGCCCAGCAGACCAATCGTGAAATGAACAAAGATTGGGTGCCAGTTTGGAATTATAGTGATCATGTTTCTCTCCTGTTTTTCAATTGTGGATGCTCTGAATTAATCAGAGATGACTTGTTTTTTGATTGATCGCTTCCGCCACATATAAAAAACAGCGGGTACAACCAGTAATGTCAGCAGTACTGAACTGACCATGCCGCCCACCATCGGGGCGGCAATACGGCTCATTACTTCTGATCCGGTACCTGTTCCAAAAAGTATAGGCAATAAACCGACAACGATTGCAGCGGCTGTCATCATAACCGGGCGCACACGCATACCAGCACCTTGTACAACAGCACCAAACAGGCTCTCTTCTGAAGGTGCAATTTGCGCTTGATCACAATCATTGAGCATTTTTTGATAGGCCTGATTAAGATAGACGAGCATAATTACACCGATTTCTACAGATACACCTGCCAGCGCAATAAACCCTACACCGACGGCCACCGAAAAATTAAACCCCTGCCAGTACATCAACCAGATACTGCCAACCATGGCCAGTGGCAAAGTACCCATGATGATGAGAACCTCGGTAAAATTACGGAAGTTCATGTAGAGGAGCACAATAATGATTAAAAGCGTCAAAGGCACCACATATTTCAGTTTCTCCTTGGCTCGCAGCATATATTCATATTGGCCAGACCAACTAATAGAATAACCTGCTGGCAAATCCAGTTTTTCTTTTACGATATTCTGTGCTTGTTCCACATAGCTACCCACATCGACATCTTCTATATCAATAAAGGTCCAGCCGTTGAGTCGAGCATTTTCACTTTTGATACCCGGTGGGCCATCTTCAATAAACACATGCGCCACATCAGCGAGTGAGATTCGTTGCCCATTGGGTGTCACAATCGGCAGGTTTGCCAGTTGCTCGGGAGAGTTTCGATAGTCCTGTGGATATCGTATATTGATCGGATAACGTTCCAGACCTTCAACCGATTGAGCCACATTCATACCACCAATTGCCGAGGCGACTACCTGCTGCACATCGGCGATATTCAGACCATAGCGAGCTGCTTTTTCCCGTTGGATATCGACTTTAATATAACGGCCACCCGCAACACGTTCTGAATAGACCGAGGCCGTACCGGGGAAATCCTTGAGAATGGCTTCAAGCTGTTTACCAATGCCCTCAATTTCTGATAATTTCGGTCCAGCAATTTTGATCCCAACGGGTGTTTTTATCCCAGTTGCCAGCATATCGATACGTGTTTTTATCGGCATCACCCAAGCATTGGTAACACCTGGCAACTTCACAAGATTATTAAGCTCCTTTTTCAAATCTTCTGTTGTTATTCCTTCGCGCCACTCCTCTTTGGGTTTGAGCTGGATGAATGTTTCGATCATGGTCAGAGGAGCGGGATCGGTTGCAGTTTCTGCCCGCCCCACCTTACCAAAGACGGTTTTGACTTCTGGTACGGTGGCGATCAGTTTATCTGTTTGTTGCAACAGCTCCCTGGCCTTGCCGATAGAAATACCCGGATAGGTTGTCGGCATATACATCAGATCGCCTTCATCCAATGGTGGTATAAACTCACTACCGATCTTGTCGAGAGGCCAGATTCCAATCGCGAAAATCATCAATGCGATCAGAAGCATTGTCTTTGGAAAGTGCAATACACTTTCAAGCAAGGGTCTATAGGTCATGGTTAAAACCCGATTGATCGGATTCTTGTGCTCTGGAAGGACACCTCCACGAACAAAATATCCCATTAATACGGGGACCAAAGTAATGGCCAAAAAAGCAGAGACCGCCATGGCATAGGTTTTGGTAAATGCTAGCGGTGAAAACATCCGTCCCTCCTGGGCCTCCAGTGTAAAAACCGGCATGAAGCTGACCGTAATAATCAAAAGGCTGAAGAACAAAGCCGGCCCCACTTCACTGGCTGCCCTGGTAACGATCTCCCAACGTTTCTCTTTCGTCAGCGGTGTACGCTCCATATGTTTGTGCATATTCTCGATCAGGACGATGGCGCCATCGATCATGGCGCCAATAGCTATTGCAATCCCACCGAGCGACATGATATTCGCATTGAGGCCCTGAACCTTCATGATAAGAAAGGCTGCCAGAATCCCAACCGGAAGACTCAAGATCGCCACGAGCGATGAACGTATGTGGAATAGAAAAATCATACACACCAGCGCGACGACCACGAACTCTTCCAACAATTTATGCCAGAGGTTTTCAACAGCACGGGCAATCAAACCACTGCGGTCATAAACCGTCACAACTTCGACACCATCAGGCAAACCCTGTTTAAGTTGCTCTAGTTTGGCTTTGACACCATTAATGGTTTTTTGTGCATTCTCACCAAAGCGCATAACAATAATGCCACCGACAGTTTCACCTTCACCATTGAGATCGACAACCCCCCGGCGTATCTGTGGCCCAATGGTGATATCAGCAATGTCCTTCAGAAGAAGCGGTGTACCATTTTCATTCACACCGAGAGGAATATTTTCCAGATCGGCCTTGCTACTGATATATCCAGATGCTCGGACCATGTATTCTGCCTCTGCCATTTCAATAACGGATGCGCCAATTTCCTGGTTGCCACGTTTGATGGCCAATTGAACATGACTCAAGGGGATCCCCAAGCCACGAAGTTTTTCCGGATCCACCTTCACTTGATATTGCTTCACCATGCCACCAACGGACGCGACTTCTGATACACCTGGAACGGTTTGCAGTTCATATTTCAGAAACCAGTCCTGAAGACTGCGCAACTGGCTGATGTCATGCTTGCCGGTACGATCCACAAGTGCATAGATGTACACCCAGCCGACACCCGTCGCGTCAGGCCCGAGCTGGGGCCTAGCTGTAGGTGGTAATGTGGGCATAACTTGGCTCAGGTACTCCAGTACGCGTGTTCTTGCCCAATACAAGTCCGTCTTCTCATCAAAGATCACATAGACATAGGAATCTCCAAAAAAAGAGTAGCCACGTACAGTAACCGCACCCGGAACGGACAACATGGCCGTCGTCAAGGGATAGGTGACCTGATCTTCCACCACTTGGGGGGCTTGCCCTGGATAACTGGTTTTGATAATGACCTGCACATCAGACAGATCGGGAATAGCGTCAACCGGCGTATTTTTGAGAGCATACAGTCCACCACCGATCAGGATCAGGGTAGCCAGCAAAACAAAAAAACGATTAACAACGGACCAACGGATTATGGATTCAATCATGCCACTTACTCCTGATCGCCTTCCATGTCATGCTCCGGCCCGGGTTTTTTACTGATTCGGGTCAGGATGAGTTTCCCTCCCTCATTCTGGAACGTGAAATCTACTTTCATGCTTTCTCTCAGATTGGAGATATCCACATCTTTCGCAACCTCGAATTTCATCAGCATGGGGGGTTTGTTCCAGTCAGGAATCGCTCCGTGCCAGATCTCTATTTTGTTCTCTTCCGGGATGATCTTGTGGATAATGCCTTCGATTGCAGACACACCATGACCATCGCTGGATTCCTCCGACATGCTATTCATTGAATCACCATGATTCATCCGCCGAAAATCAGAAGTCTTGCTTGATTCTGAATCGATCAGGAACTGGGCAGAAACGACAACCGTCTCACCTTCGGACAATCCTTCCAGGATTTCTGCATATCGATCATCAAAACGTCCCGTGCGGACATTGATCGATTTGAAGCGACCATCCCCAAGCACCAATACGACCCGCTCAGTATCACCTGTCCGTATAACGGCTTCTTTTGGTACAACGAGCACCTCTGATGAACTCTGTGCATGAATCACCACTCGGGTAAACATATTCGGTTTCAGTTCTCGATCACCATTACTGAAACGCAGTCGGACCTTGAGCGTCCGTGTTTTTGGATCCAATGTTGGATAGATATAATCGACTTTTCCCTGCCACCGTTTCCCCGGAATAAAATCTGTTGTCATGGTGACCGGCAGGCCTGGTAAGACCAACGGAGCCTGTCGTTCAAAAACTTCCGCTTCTACCCAAATGGGATCGAGTACGCCGATTGACATTAGTGTTGTTCCTGGTTGTACATAGAAACCTTCACGAATCCCCAGGTTATCAACAACACCACTCTGCGGTGCATAAAAGGTCATGGTCTGGCTGACCTTCAGTTTTTTCTTTATTCTTTTGATGACCCCCGTGGGAACATACAGTGCTTTCAGTCTTTCTTCAGATGCCTCAATCAGACGCTGATTTTTTCGGCGCAAGGCCAGTACGAGCTCCTCCTGGGCATTGACTAGTTCTGGTGAATAGATACGGTAAAGCGGCTGCCCCTTTTCCACCGGGTCCCCAGATGTCTTGACATAGAGCTTCTCTATCCAGCCTTTTACACGGGGATGGATATGAATAAGGTGATCTTCATCATAACGAACATAACCGACAGTTTTGATTTCTGCGTGTAAGGTATGTCTTTCAACCTCGGCAGTTCTTACACCAAGATTGTTGATAACATCCGGTGAGATCCGGACGGTCCCTGGACTCAAGTCTTCCATACCTGAACCTTCTTCATAGACCGGGATCAGATCCATTCCCATAGGCGACTTCCCCGGTTTGTCACGACGATAATTGGGATCCATTGGAGCAACCCAGTACAGTGGTTTCTTCTCGCTATCGGCCATATTTTCATCAAGTTGTACGGACTGATACCAGAACAGGTAAACCACAATTGTGAGTACGATCCCAAGAACCATACCCATAAAAAGTGCACTTGCTGTTATGAACTTTTTCATTTAATTTTCACTCCTGAATCCAGATTCTCAGCGATGATTTCCTGCACATCTTTTGCAAAGAAATAGTTTAGTCGGATGATACTTTTCTGTTTTTCCACATCGATCTCCAGCGCCTCGATCTCCGCATTCAAATCAGCAATTCGTGCACGAACCACTTCAGCAAAATCACCTTCATCATTGGTATATGCCGTCAATGCTGCCTCAGCTTGTTCTTCCATTTGTGGTAACAACTCCTCACGATAGAGTTTCTGTCTTTGATTAAGACGCAACAAACCGGTTTTTGCCGTATCGAAAGAAGCAATGAGTTTTCTCAACAAAAGCCATTTTTTTGTTTCTACTGCCTCTGCCTTGTAAATGGCAGACTCCACCTCTTTATCCTGCTTGTTGTCTGTGAAAAGTGGGACATCAAATGTAATCCCTATGCTTAGAAAGTCCGCACGATCACTGCCAGTCGCATTCTCGGCACGAAAACCGTAACTGGCGTTGATCCCCCATTCAGGTTTGTATTTCTGCTTGGCAAGATCTATATCCTTACTGGTTGCTTTGATCTTCTGTTCCAAAGCCCTTACAGCCGGATGTTGAGAAAAATATTGATACAGAACTTCAGGGTTAGTCTCTGACTCAGGGTCGCAAAGTTGAGCATTGATCAGCTTGATGTCTGGTAATCTTTTATCCAGTTGCAGATTGAAGATCTGTAATGGTGTTTTGGTACCTGACCTTGGTGAATATTGATCGACAAAATAATCACTGAGCCATTCTGAGAGCCGACGTTGAAACATCTCCTGCTGCTGATATAACTTTGTCAACCGATCGTTCAGTCGCGTTAGTTCCAACTGCGCACGAATGATATCGGACTGTTGGGTCAGGCCATACGCCGATGAATAGTTGATCTCGGTGATGTCAACCAACTGCTCAAAAAGCGATCGATCTTTTTCAATCAGTGCAATACTTTCCTGTGCCTTGTAGGCATCCAGCCATAATTGACTCACCTTGACTGTTAGTCTGGCTTTCCGATCCTGGCGTTGATAAGGAAATTGATCCGCTTCGAGTCGTAACTTTTCTTTTCGGATTGCCAGGGTATTCCCTCGAGGAAACATCTGTGAAACACCCACCTTTAGATAATTGGTCATGTTCTCCTGGCCAATATCAAAGCTATCCACCGGCAGGTTTACAGTGCTAATCGAGACTTTTGGGTCTGGCAAAGTGCCAGCAGAAACACTCATTGCTTCAATGGAATTCTGAATATGTTGATTCCCCACCAGCCAGGGATCTTTTTCCAGGGCCGCCATAACCGCGACTTCAAGTGTCAACTTGTCACTTACAGATGTTTCGGCACAAATACTTGCTGAAAATAAACCAGAAATTAATGTGCCAAGCATTAGTAAAAACCTTATGCTTTGCTTTGCAGGTGAAACTGCGATTGCTTTTATCATCTTCCTTACTCCCTGTTCCGATCATCCGCGACCATGTCCAGACAGGAACCGGTTAACTTATTGAAAAACGTTTTGGGAAGTTATTTATCCCAACCAATACAAACAGAATATGACAGCACCGTCTTGGTAAAGACGGATCTATCCTGTATTAGCGGAAAATTGGGGGACGGTAGAGGGACTCGGGGATCTGGCTGACAACCATGGATTGATCCATGGAGGAACCAGGTAACGAAGAAGGTACTTCGTTAATATGAAAAAAGTATGCGGGTAAAGCAGCGGAGACACAACCCGCCATTGAACAATCGCAATCCGCTTTACAGCAATCGTTGCTGGCTGCTTTGGCTGTTGCGACGTCTTTGTCAGATTCCAGCTCAGCTGAAATTTTCATTCCGTGAGTGGAATGATCCATCACGGTTATTTCGGATGACGGGTCGTGCGAACTTTTGAGGCAGGGCGTATAGGCGAAAACAACCGACTGTCCAACAAAGGACAACAGTATCAACAGAATTGTCAGCAGTCTTCTTTTAATAATCAACCTAAATATCCACGCTTCTTTTTATACTTACGATAGCGACTTGTCTGAAAAGTTCAACCATTATCTTTCTTTATGATCAACAGGCAAAAACCATACCTCAACTTTAACAGTATAGCCTGAAAACAGGAATAAGCCCTCTATGTTGGTACGACTCATCATGAGAATACAGAAATATTCAATTGAGATGATCCAGATCAACAGGATTGAACATGAATTATCGTAGTATTTGTAACACTTATTGAGACAGAGCAAATGCAAAGTTTCCGCAAAAGGAAAAGTAACATATAATGAAATTAGTGAAGAATACTTACTTCAATCTTTTCCTGATACTCAGCTTGGTGCTGTCACCAGTCACAGCATCTCTGGCTTCTATGAATATGTCTTCTTTAGATCAAACCATCAGTGATAGTCAGAGCTCATTTCCCTGTCATGACTTTGGACAGGCACAGAACTCTGCCCAATCTCAAAAACAGATCACCATCAATATCGATCATTGTCATGACTGTATCGATTGTCACTGCCTTGTTCATGTGGGAAGTCAGCATTGTAATGGTTTTTCTTCCTCACCAGCTATTGCAACCAGTTTTCCATTGTTTTTCCCGATTGGTCGCATCACTCATGTGATAAGCAATCAAAAAATTTACATCAGCCTGATCACCATCCCCGACACCCCACCTCCAATCGCTTAATCTCCTGAATACAGGTCATTGTTCTCCCTCCTCTTA